>Ga0209491_10001100_pt1 | contig 53584 bp, 28 predicted proteins | sample BON02_FD_187213 | JGI IMG/M metagenome (GOLD analysis project Ga0209491, IMG submission 187213) | Freshwater microbial communities from Lake Bonney liftoff mats and glacier meltwater in Antarctica - BON-02 (SPAdes) (version 2) | ecosystem: Environmental > Aquatic > Freshwater > Ice > Glacier...
AACCCCCAATGACAATCCGTTCATCGAATCGGCCTTCAGCACCGTCAAGCGAGCCCCGGAGTATCCCGGTCGCTTCCTAGATGACGCCCAGGCCCGCGAATACTTCAGTCGCTACTTTACGTGGTACGACACCGAGCACTATCATTCCGGCATCGACTACGTCACCCCGCAACAAGCCCATGACGGCCTGCGGCCAACGATCCTTGAACACCGACGCGTCAAGAAACTTGCCCAGCGAAACCGGCGCCGGGAAGAAAACCAAAAACCGGCGCACCAAAAACAAACCATACCTAACAATGACCGCCTCCTCCGTAGCGTAATTATTCGCCTCCTGAGGTCATTGATTCAAAAACGCGCCGAACCTGATCATCAACGCGCCTAAATTCTTCGATGCTGTCCATGTGTTCAGCCGCGACGAAGTCGCGCAGGATCGGTTCCTTATCGATCATCTCCGCTGCAAACCACTTCGCGTAAGCTGTGCGGAAGGCAGGTTCGATCTCTCCTTTTTCCAAACCCCCATCTTCAATCCTTGCGACAATGGATCCGAGATTCTGTTGAACGGCACTTTGCCGGACACGACACCAGGTACACCACGCACGCAGCCTCGTCTCGCAGGACCGAACGGTTTCGGCTGCGGCTCTAATTTCGTCGAGTGAAAGGGCCTGAGGATTGGAGATCGCGCACAGCTCCGTAAATCGACCGAAATCGTCCCGGTATTTTTGAATGGCATCTCCGAGCCGTGCAACGTTGATGGCAATCGAACCTTCTGCAGAGAGCAGTTCATTTGCTTCGACCACAACCCGGCGTGTCGAGACCTTGAGCGAAGCCAATTCATCCGGAGTGGTTGCGAGCTGCGCGAAATGCCGACGCATGCTCGCAGCGATTTCCATCACGTCGTTGATCACGTTTATTCTACTGTCGTCCCCCGCAAAACCAGGTATTCCGGCCAGCGCGGATTGAAGATCGTCCATTTCGCGCAGCAGCTTTTTCATGCGACGCAATCGTGGCAAATCCATGGCCACATCCGGAAGGGATCCTGCGCTTCCTTGTGCCGCAAGCGTCTTGGCGACTCGTTTGCGTGCGAGCGAGGCGAAGAACCAGAATTTCTGATCGGCAGCCGCCCAGTCTGAGTCGAAGGTATCGACATCAATTTGCCTTACCGCTTCTGAACCGTACCGGGTGGAGAGTCTTTCGTCCTCTGCGCGGTATTCCTCAATGAGAACAACAAAACGATTCGCCGCATCCATCTTCTCCGTAAGATCGGGAGCGAATGCAAAACTAAGATCTTTCTGGTAAGCCAAAAGAATTACCTGGGTAAAACGAACAAGTTGCTCCATTGGCACATCCTGCTCAGCTTTGACGTCGAACTGACACGAGCCCTTGAGTTCATCGCACGCTTCGATGAGCGCCTTAATCTTGGCCGGAATTATATCGGCGACACCGAGCACGGATTCCTGCCAGCTATTGGACCACTCGTTCTGTTCGATGATCGAGAACCATTTCGGAGCATCCTTATAAGCGTCAACATTCAGGTCCAGTCGATGTGCGGTTTCGCACATGGATTCAAATTCATCAGCGCTGTGTTCAGTGCCGCTGGCCCATTTGACCCGAGGTGTCGCCGTGCTGTGATCCCGGACAACGCGACCAACTGCCTGATGGATGGTCATACCGTTGGGGTGGAGTCTATGAAGATGTTCACAGACGCAGTTGAGGCGATCACGTAAACTTTTCAGGCGGTTCGTTTCGCTTGTCCACTCGTCAGATGATAGGTCGCCACGGGCGTTCCACGCGCGGTCCAACTGTTGAAGGATGTCATTCTTGGATGTCTTGTGGGAATGCACTTCCAAGCAAAAATCTGCCAGCCCTTTCTCCTTCAATCGTCGATGAACAACATCGAGCGCCGCCATCTTTTCGGCCACGAACAAAACCCGTTTACCGATCGAAAGATTATGGACGATCATGTTCGCAATCGTCTGCGATTTTCCGGTCCCAGGAGGACCGTCGAGAACAAAATTGCAACCGCTCGCTGACGCGACAACCGCCGCAAGTTGTGATGAATCTGCCGGTAGTGGAGAGAACAGTTCTGAAGGTTCGACCGTAGCATCCAGATCCTCCTCACGTGGATACTCCGTATCCGCACCAAACTTTTCTTCGCCGCGCTCGATGAGATGTTTTACCACGGAGTTGGCCGTCAGTTGGTCGCGTCGATCAACGAGATCCTTCCACATCAAATATTTTGCGAAGGAAAATGTGCCGATCGCTGTCTCGGTAGTGACCTCAAATCCCGGAATCTCTTTCACCGCAAGCCGGATGTGGTTCCAAATTCTAACAACATCGATTCCGCTCTCGTCCTCCGGCAGGGCACCATCAAGTCCCGGGATGTTGAGATCAAAATCCTGACTGAGAAGCTCCAACAACGTCAGATTGAATCGTGGCTCGTCCTCGTGAGCAGCCATGGTCACGCCTGAGAGAACGCTTTTACGTTTGAGAACCACCGGAAAGAGAATCAATGGCGCGCGGTAGGTTCGCGGATCCTCCGCCGCTTTTTTCCAATTCAGGAATCCCAACGCCAGAAAAAGAGTGTTCGAGCCACCCTCATCGATATCCGTCTTGGCCTTCCGATAGAGATCGACGAGATCGGCTTCAAGTTTCTTGGGAGGCAGGGGCGACAAAACCTCGTTCAATTCGAGCGCGTCCCGGGCATACTGTTCTTGGAGTTCCATCCGATTCTGCTGTTCGTACAGAGCCGCATCTCTCCCTCCCTCTTCAAAGTCAGGAAGCGGGGCGATCCGGATCGTCTTGCCACCAGCGAGGCGGTCCTCAAGTGCTCCCGGATCAGGGCAAACCAACGGCACGTGTTTGCTTCGCTCCGGAAGATGAAGCAGTCGATTTCTGGCGGTAAGATCCAATAGCTTTCTCTGCCACTGAGCAATTCGATCGTCGGCTGTTTCTGGTTCCTTGATGATCTCCACATCAAAGCCTGGAAGGGAGGGCGCTTCCTCCAACGCCTCGGCCGGGGCTGAGGGTTCTACATCGCCGCTGACATTGCTGGATACAGATACAAAGCCGAGCGGCTTGATCTTTCGCATCCGCGCGCGGCGAATATCAACTGCCATGTGAAATTCGTCATCAGCGAGGCGTTTCGCAGACGCCGCCACCGCTTCGCTAAAGTTCGAAGCAGGGGACTTGGTCACCAGCGTGGTTTCAAAAACAAGCATCTCCTGAAGTTCCACGCGCTTGCGCACCGCAGCCGCTTCATCCGTGGTCAGTTGGGCGAACTCCTGTGGTTGAAGCCAGACGCCAACGAGAGCATGACCTTTGGAAAGTATTATCAAGGGATTCAATCCTGCCTGTTCCAAGGCCGAAGCAAACAACATCGAAGTATCCAAACATGTCGCCAACCTGCCTTCGAGAATCGTTCCAGGTGTTCGAACTTTCTGTCCGGAAATCTCGAAACTAGCGGGGGGCAAAGCGTAGGCCAGGTTCAGCCCGGCAACAGCAGACCAGACGGCGGATGTCAGTTCCCAAGTACGGGTGCGGGACCGATGCTCGTAGCCATCTATCCCATATTCCTTGCCTGCCCGCCGGAGGACATCACTGGCTGCTTTGAGAACCTTGTCGACAGCCGGGTCGTTGGGCATGCAGAACGCCGGAAGCAATTCAGGCATTGAGCCTGTGCCCCCCAATGCGTTTTTGCGAGCAACTCGACAGGATAGGATTCCGAGAATAACGGCGTTGGAATACCCGGCTCTTCATCGTTCGCACATGTGATCTCCAGAACGATTCTCCCGTTGACGCTCTCATTCAAATCGGCCAAAAAAGCCGCTTCAAGATTTACGTGGCGATCCTTGATTCGCAGAGAACTGTCCGGCTCCAGCACATCAATTTTCCAGATCTTCGGTTCCAAAAATGCGGGGTCCGATCTCAGAGAAACCACCATGCACTTCAAAGGGGCTTCCCCACAGTTTTTCAAACTCAGTTCTTGGAGGACCGCAACCGAATTTTGGTGCGAAGCGAATCCGATTTTTGGAGCCAGACTCAGGAAAACTTTGAGCGACATAACCCTGTGAATTAATTGAACAGTATTAAAGCAGTTTTGAGTTCAAACCGGTCGGTTGTTCCGCCAACAAAGCAACCACTGTCCCAGTTTCACAAATTGAGCCATTTCTCTTGTGATCATGGCGACGGTGTGGATTCAAATTCCGAACATTTACCAGATGGAAAGTGACTTTTTCTTGATCTCAATGCAAGCACACATGCCAGCCCGGTAGTCTTGATCAAACTGCTGGTAGTTTTGAACACTCGTAGAACGCGGGATAGTCGATGTTCGCAACTAAAACAAAACGCGCTGATGGAATTCCATCAGCGCATTTCTTGGACTGTAGCCCTACGGTAACATCAGCCGGTAGAACCGGCTCGCATCGACTGTCGGGACGAGGACGTGAAACTCGTCACCAACTTGTGGATAGGGTCCGGCGATGGGGTCCCAGAGAACTCCGAGTTCGACGGATTCCTTGTGCTGGAGAACGAACCCGGTCGCCGGGGCGGGCCAGGATATCAGGACGTTGTTCCCGGCCAGTTCGATGCTCAACATCGGAGCCTCCGATGTTTGCACCGGGATGGGCATTTCGGGAAGTCCCTGCTGGCTTTCGTAGTCCGCGCTCAGCATCGGTATGCGGAGCCAGCTGAGGAGCATTCCGCCATTCGTTGCCGTGGCACTCGTCTGCGAAGCGTGCCCGCCGTTGAACTCGCCCCATTCGGAGCTGTATTGCGCCTGCGCGGTGGCGGCGCTGATGAAGATGAGGAGAAGAATTGTTTTCATGATTATGTGCGATTGAATTTTTGGTTGAGAGACATTGTTTGATTCCATGTGTCGGTTCAGTTGCCGATGTAGGCCGTTCCGTCATAGGCGCGCACGGTGGTGATTTCCTTGAATGTGACCGCTTCAGAATACGAACCGCCGCGAATGTACAACCGGTCGCCCGGATGCGCGCCGCCGGCACCCTGGCTGACCGTTTTGTAAGGGCCGCCCAGGATGAAGTTACAGTCCTTCCGTCCGTTCTTTATCAGACAAAACGCAATGCCGTTGTTGACATAGATGTTTTCCGGCGACGCGATCTCCACGGCTCGGCAGGCGCGATACAGGTTGTTTCGTTGTGCAGCGTTCCAACCGATGTTGACCGCGGCCTGGCGCAGCGCCTCAAACAGATCCGTCCAGTTCGCCCCGCTGGTCAGCAGGTTGACGTTGGCCTCGAAGTAGAGATCCGCCACGGCGGCGATCCCCATGCCGGTGACGACCTGGCCGTTGAACGTGTCGCCATCGACCAGGAGGTAGCACAGCTTGTTGTTCACGCCGCTGTTCGAGTGAACGCCGCCGAAGTCATTGCTGGTCTTCGGATCGTTGGTGGAGGGGACATACAACGAGCTGCCCAGGCGATCCGGATCATTCGCCACGGTGGGGTCCTGCATGTTCCGAAGCCGGCCTCCGGGCAGGTCCTCTCCCATGTCCCAACGAACACCGGCCGCGTCGTTTCCTGACGCGTTACTGAGATCGACAAACTCCCCCCAGATGTCGGAAAGGGATTCGTTGATGGCGCCGGAGACATTGGCATAGACCAGTCCGGAAGAAAACTCCGTGACCGCGTGGGTGAACTCGTGGGCCGTCACGTCATCGGTGGCGTAGCCGTTGCCGAATCGCATGCGGGTGCCGGTCCATTGTGCATTGCCCCACGGGCAGTTCGTGATGCTCGGGCAATACCGGACGGTTCCGAGAAGCGCGGCCCCCAGTCCGTTGAAGCTGTCGATGTTGTGGTTGTTGTTGAAGAAGTTGTAGGTCTGTCCGAGGAACAGATACATGCTGTCGACGTCCCCGGTGCCAGTCGCGGGATCGCCTTCGGCCCGAACCAACGTTCCCGGCCAGGCGGTCGTGTTGCTCGAATCGCTGACCTGCCTATTCAACGCGGAATGGGTCATGGGATAGCGCTGTGCCACTTCGCCGGATTTGGCGTCAATGAACCAGCGCCAGTTCAGTTCGGCGTCCTCCTCGCTTTGAACCCGGATCTCCCACACGAGCCGCACCGGCCCGGTCTCGTCCAACACCGCCGGATCGAAGATCATCAGCGTCGGCGTGGACATCTCAAATGCGGCGTCGCCCAGTTCCTTCGTCGCCGCTGACACCATGACGGCGGCTTGCTCCGCCGAAATATCCGGAGTGGTCCACGTAGGGTCGGCATCCAGGCCGTTGACCTCCAGCGAGAGATCGGCGCTCAAGAATTCGACGCCGAACGCATTGTTCAATTGCACGGAAGACTGGCCGGCAAACACCGGCACGCCCGAGTAGGTCTGTTGCAACCGCACGTGCGTTCTGGTCGGCATCGAGCGGGTGAGCAACGGTTGCATCACGACGTTGCCGCTGACGATGCCCAGCAGGGAACGGTTGTCCTGAATGAAGAAACGGGCGGTCTCTTCCGGATCCCCATCAACAACGCGTGACGGCTTGAACGCCAGTCCGGGTGACGCGGCGAGGTGCCGGACAACGCCGTTAAGGCTGACACGCAAACGCGGCACCTCCTCGTCTCCCCGCAGCGGCTCGGTTTTTCCGTCTTCCGTGTACCGAAGCAGGGTGGACAGAACCCGGTCCAGCTCGATCTCCCGGTCCGGGTTCGACTGCGCGGCGAGTTGGGAAACCAGGCCAGCAAGGCTGATCGCAACGACGAACGGGCGGAGCAGCCTCCGGGTTGATCTGATGTTTGAAGTTTTCATGAGCAGTTCCTTTCTTTGGGATGCCCGTGTTACTGAAGGCTGACCAGCACCAGCACCAGGCCGCGTCCGGATTCGAGCGAGGTCATCGCCTTGCCGAGAATCGTTCCCTGCGCGCGGGCGGGATCAGAGACCTTCATGCCGTGACCGGGCGTGTCCGAAGTAGTGATCAGATCGCCGGGTTTGATCGCGCCGAAGCCGGCGTCCACATGGCAGTAAACGCGACCGGTGAGTGCGACCGGATGATCTCCGTCGGCAACCGATCCGGTCTGTCCCATCAACATGCCGGGTTTCACTCCACCGGCACCGCTGATCACACCGGCCACCGTCGCGTCATAGGCGCGGTCGCTGATGCGCAGTTCGCCGGGATTTTCCGGATCAATGCTGACCACCATTCCGGGCTCAAGCGCCAGGCCGTCCTCGTTCACGTTGAACTGCTCGGAGAGATCGGAACCGCCGGTGATCTGCAAAACCTGGGTGGTGATCCGTCCCTCGCCATTGTGGTCGGCGTTCAAGGTGATCGTCTGAACACCAATGTTGTTCTTGAGACCGATCTGGCCGCCGTTCGAATCCTGACTGTTGCGGCCCCAGAGATAGATCGTTTCATTGCCGAACTTGTTGCGGACACTCAATGTGCCCTCCTCGTTCTCGTAGCTGTAACCCCAGAGGTTGACCTCTCCCGCTCCGTTGCGAAGCACCATGCTCGGACCGCCGTTGGCGTCCGCGTTGATGGTGACCGTCTCGGTGCCGTTGCTTTTTTTGAGACCGATCTGGCCGCCGCTGTTGTCCTGACTGTTGCGACCCCAAAGGTAGATGGTTTCATTGCCGAGCTTGTTCCGGACGCTCAGCGTTCCTTCTTCGCCGTCATAGCTGTAACCCCAGAGGTTCAACTGGCCGGCATCGTTGTAGAGCATCATCCGGCCGGACGGTCCGCCATACAACCGCAGACGCGGACTGCCGTTCATGTTGCGCAGGCTCAACGCACCGACACCGTTGCCCTCATTACCGTAGAGCACCGCGCCCGCAGATTGTTTTTCGCGTCCGCCAACACCGTAGAGACTCAGGATACCGCTGTCTTTTCCGGCCAGCAGTTCCACCCGGTCTTCACCACGAGCGGAAAATATCTCCAGTTTCGGTTCCAGGGAGGCATCGTTGCCGGCGGTCAGATAGACGGTGCGGTTCTGTTCCTCGCTGTCGTGCAGCCACAGTTCACCGAACGTATGACCGTGCAGCCGCGTCCGCTCCTTGCCGTCATCGCCAAACGTTTTGACGCTGTGACCGGCACCGTTCAGTTCGATCGAACGCACCTTTTGGAAACCGTCCCACAAATCCAGCAAACCGGTGACACTCGCACTGCCCAGATCGATGTTGTCGCCGAGCTTCGCCGAGTTGACCGAGTTGTCCGCGAGTTTCGCGGTGGTGACTGCGGCGTCATTGATCTTCGCCGTGCTCACCGCGAGGTTGGCGATGTCCTCGGTGTTCACTTCCCCGTCAATGATGTGACCGGTATTCACGGAATTGGGCGCCAGCTCAACGGCGGTGATGCTGCCGTCCGCGATGCTGTTGTCATCGATGGCACCCGGAGCAATCTTATTGGCGGTGATCGAACCGTCCGGCACCTGTTCGGCCATCATCGCGTAGCCGGTGGAGAGGATTGGTTGATCCGGATTCAGTTGTTGCGAACCGTTGTCCCCGTCGTCGAACCAGATCCGCAGACGCACGTTGCTGTTGGTGAAGACCTGCGGCGGAACGGAAGTCATGTTGGACAAGGTGGTGTTCCCGATGCCGACGGAATATAGGCCGCCCATAACCGGAAGCACAACGCCGTCGGTGGGCTCGGCGCCCGCGGCGCTGGTGCCGTCGTTGCTCCAGTGCGACACCGTTCCATTCTCATCGACGAGGGCAAACTTGAAGATGCCCTTGCCGGTGAAGTTAGTGTTGCTGACGGCGATGTGGCCCTGGTAACTCAATTGTTGAGGGACCACCTGCGCCTGCAACGCGTCGGTCAATGCGAGGCTTCCGGCCAGTGCGAAGAGAAGTGATTTTTTCATAGGATTGATTTTCTGTCGTTGGTGGCAGCGCTTGAATGGTCGGCTACCGTTTCTTTTTTTAAACCGATCAGGCGGAGCGGGAGGCACGTAGACACACAGTTTATTTTATGCCGAACCCCGCTCCCGCCTGGGTCGCACCGCGCACTCACGCGGGGCATCTTGTTTTCACTCCTAAAAGAAGATTTCAGCCCGCCACTATTACAGGCTCGATAAAAAAAGTTTGAAGACTGGGAACACGACCGGCAGATCGGCGTCTACGTCATCAACCGCAGTTCCCGTCGTATTGTCCGAATTTATGGGAAGAGGAACCGGCTTGCCGGGAACCAACCGCCCTGTCAATTTCCCCAAAGCCACACCGAATATTTGGAATGCACTCGGAAGCAACCTGGGACAAATTGGATGAACTGATTAGCTCGGTTGACCAGATGAGAACGCAACTAACCAAATCACGCGCCACCGCCCAAAACCTCCTCCAAGCCGTCGTTGCAGAACTATCCTTATCAGCATGAAAAATACTGCCAACACCTGAAACATCATGCCTCTATTCAAGTACTGCAGCGAATCCGGGAAATACATCATCAAGAATTTGGAGATTAAAATTGCTCCTCCGAATGAGCTCAATGATCCCTGCGAGTTTCGTCCGATGATCACGAACTCAGACCCTAAAGCATGGGCGGAAAAGTTTCTAGATCGAGCCCTTCTCGACAGGGCCTACTATGAGACTGAGGCGCAAACCCTCGCGAGTGGGATGAGTTTCACTGAGTTTCAAAAAAAGGCGACACCAAGACGTGGCGAATTGATCTTGGCGCTAGTCAAGGAATCGAAATCTATGGATCGATCTCTTCAGAATGAGGTTTCCGATATGATGAGCGCCAAGTGGGGTATTGTCAGCCTATCAGCCAACCCAATTAGTCAATTAATGTGGTCTCATTATGCAGATTCGCACAGAGGGATGATGTTCGAATTCAATGAGACAGACCAGTTGTTTAAGACTCCGAGTTTCCTTAAATGTGAGTACAAGAACGAGGCTGCGATTTACGATTCTTCAGGAACGCCAAGTGCGAAAAATGTAGCAGAGTTTGTTCGTCGAAAGAGATCTGAGTGGGCATATGAAGAAGAATCAAGGTTGATAATCCCGTTCGAGGTCTGCCGCGAATCGGAATTGGGTGGCAAACCACTGTGGCTATACAAATTGAATCCTTCGATGATAGTATCAGTCACTTTTGGTCAACGGACGGAAGATGATTTGAAACGCGAAGTTGAGCAGAGTTTGAGTCGCTCGGAATTTAGCCATGTCACCAAATGGGAAATCAGGGAAGGGCAAACGCCCATTGAAATTGAAAGGGTGCAGGTGGCGTGAATCACAGACCGTTCAATTTTTGGCTCGTGGCCAAAGTGGATGAACTGATGAGCTTGGTCGACCAGATGGAAACTCAACCCACCCAATCCCGCGCCACCGCCCAAAATCTCCTCCAAGCCGTCGTTTCTGAACTCACCTCGCCCAGCGCCAACGGCGCACCCCATACCAGCCCAGGGCGTCGCCCTGGGAATTCGCCCGAAAAATCCACCAAGGGCTGAAGGCCCGCCTCATGATAAACGCCACGCTGTCATTCGCCCATTCTGCCGTGTGTCGGCCACGATGAGTCGCGCCTTCAGCGCTCCGATTCGTTTCATACCAGCCTAGGGCGTTGCCCTAGGCTGGTATGTTGTCGGGCCGTTGGCCCTTCGGCACAGCCCTTCATGGACCGCATGGAGGAAGGCGGCAAACCACCGAAGGGCTTGGGGACGAGCGGGAGAAGGTCGGCAATTGAGGCCGCCTCGCGCGCTCAAAGTTCGCCCGGAGGTCTCACTCCACCTTGCCCCACACTTTCAAATGCACTCCGGCCTGCCCCACAACAACAACCCCAACAAACAGTTCCATAATCCAATCCAACCTGTTTTCCAGGTTTGGATCGCGTCATCAGTCAACCACGGCCGTGCCTTCGTACGACCTTACCGTGACGTACCGGTCCATCACCACCGCTTCGCTGTACGTTCCGGCGCGGATGAACAAGCGGTCCCCGGCGCAGACGGCATCAACTCCCATATTTACAGTCGGATAGGGGCCGAAGAACAGGCTGCAGTTTTTCTGCCCGTTGGGAAACAGACTGTTGCAATTGCCGTTCACGTAAATGTCCTGGGTGACTTCCAGCGTGGGCGGAGGGTTTCCCGCCGGAATGTTGCAAGGAAACAGGTCGAAGTCGGGCAACGCGTCTGCGGCGACCAGCGTGTCGATCAGTCCATCGATGATCGACCGGATACCCCAGGCGCACGAATCATCGTCGGGCCGGGTGTTGCAGGTAACGGCAAAGGCGATGCCGTCGTCACGATAAACGAGAAAGGCGGTGGAGCCGTCCATGCAGCCGTTGTGCCCCCACCACGTGCCGTTGATCAATGTGCCGAGTCCGTAACCGGAATTGGGTGCGGACCCGGTCAACATGGCCATCAGGCTGTTGCTGCTGATCAGATCGGCCTGGGCGGAATCGCCGTCGATCCGGCGCATCAGCATCAACAGATCGATCGGGCGGGCAATCCACCCGCCGTTGGCATCCATGCGAGACAGGTTCAACGAATACGGACTTCCGCCGTAGTAAACGACTTCGCCCGGCTTACGTTCCGCGAGCGAGCTACCACCGATCTCCATGCCGGTGATGCAGGATGGCGTTAGCAGCTCGTCCTTCACCCACTGTTCGTAACTGCGTCCGGTGCGTCGTTCAATTACGCGTCCGGCCGTCACGTGGTCGGCGTTCATGTATTGAAAAACACTTCCCGGATCACTCGACGGATTATGCGAATCAAGCTGCCAGTCCACCACGGCATTCGGGTCCGATCCGCCCACCTGCCAGACACCGTCGGTGGTCCATCCGGTCGTGTGTTTCAGGAGATGATTGACGGTGATGTCCTCTTCGCGATCGGTGTAGGGAGACGTGCCGTAGATATTGCCGAGCAGGGCTCCGTCGCCGAACACCCTCTGGTCAAGGTCGAGACCGCAGTAGTCAACGACCCGCATCATCGCGGCGGCGGTGACCGGTTTGGAAACGCTGGCGATGCGGAAGCGATGATTCGGATGAACCCACTCGTTCGCCGCCTGATCAGCCTCACCAAAACCCTTGGCATAAGCCAGTTTGCCGTTGCGCGAAATCGCGATGGACAATCCGGGAACGCCCTTGTCCTCCATGTACGCGGTGATCGTGTCGTCGATCAACTGAAGATTGTCGGGACTCATCCCGCCGTTGCGCTGGTAAATGACGTTGAACCGCCGTCCGCCGGCGGTGTTGAACGCGCTGGCAAAAACCGGTCGGTAACCCTGGTATTCCCAGTTCCACGCCTGCGACTGATAATTCACTTCCGAAAGATTGTGGTGGCTGTAACGCGCGACGCCGGTGCCGGGAGAACGCCACACGCCCGTGTAAAGCGGCGCGCCGTTCACCACCGCCGTGCTCACGGAAATCAGTTCCAATCCTTTCGCACCGAGGCTGTTGAAATCCTGTTGGTATTCACTGCCAGAACGGCGAACCCGGACCACGTGATCGCCCTGGGCAGCCTTGCGCCAGATCCCCGCGTAAGAATCCGTCCCGCCCGCATCGCAGGTCCAGAGGCTGATCAGCTCATAACCCTGTGACTGCCGGATCGTGTTGATGGCTCCGTAGTCGTGAAAAGGAAGTCCGATTTCGGGCACCACGTCCGCGCCCGGCTGATGTTCCCAGATAGCATTGTAGTAGATCTGGTTGCCTACGCTGAACGAGCTCAGAAAAACCGGCACGTATCCGCTTTCCGCGTAAACGGAATTGAGATTGTTGAACTGGGCGGCGGTCATGCCGGGATGGTTGATCCACACCGGGCCGCTTCCCTGTTCCCAGATCGCCGCGTAACGGGCACTGCCGCCGACCTCATAACCGCTCACCGAAACGAGCCGGTAATTGAACGGCTCGGAAGTCCACTTGTTAAACTCGGCTTGGTATTCGGCGGACGTCATCCCGTGACGCGCGGCCCACGGAACAGCGGAGACCGGCAGGGTTGAAAACAGGATGGCGACGGCGAGCAGGAGGATTCGTTGAGTTTTCATGGCATTTTTTATTGGGCAATCCGGCAACTCAAGCCGTCCGCGTATCAACCGGAACGGGCACTGGTTATCCGTTGTTGATTACTGAAGAAAACAGGCCGTCGGGATTACAGACCGCGTGAAGAAAGTTTTAAAACCTGCAGGTTCTCAGGGAACCGCTGATTAAATCTACGCAAGAAAGAAAAACCGCTAATTGCCGCTCATTCGCGCTAATCTTCGGAAGCTCTTGCCTGTAAAATTAGCGGAAATCGGCGCCGATTAGCGGTTCCTTAGAAAATTTGAAGACCGGCACCGCGTCAAAGGCTGAATTCGCGTAGGATCCCCTGAAAATGCCAGCGCGTGTGGGAGGGATGCCGGATCAGGCAGGCGAGATGCAACAAAACGCGACCGTGCCGGGTGGTGGCGAGAAGGGTTTTGGTGTTTGCTTTCATGATGCGGTCTTTCACTTTGTCGCATCTAATACAGAAGAAAACGGCGGGCCAGTATTACCATTGAGAAAAAAGCCTTACTCTCCATAGCCGCCATGTTCCGGCCAATAACCGCTCTCGATCGCCCCCTTTCCCGTCACGATTCCATCACGGTAAAGAACCGGTGGAGTTCATCCTCAATTTCGTTTGGATCAGCCACCGTCCGGACGACCTCCTCGTAAACCAGTTTCTTGTATCGATCCCGCAGCCGGTGCACCGCGACGGCGACCGCGTTGGTTTTCATTTCCACCTTCGGAGCCACCCTATCGTAATCCCCCGATTCGGCCGCTTCGATGACGAAGGGTTGGAGATGAGCGAAGAGCTTTTCCTTTCCAGCGGCCAACTGCTCGTCCTTCAGCCGCGTCATCGCCACGTCAAACAGGGCGAGAAACCAGTTGCGCTCAAAAATCTTTTCCGGCGACAGCTCCGAGCCCGGTTCCTTCAGGAATTTGGCTTCTCCGGAATCGTCATCACGCGATACAAAATTAACACGTCCACCACGTTTGATCGCCCGGTCATAATCACGCTGATTGGAAACAAAATGATTCATCGCCGCCAGCAGGAACGAACGGAACTTGCCGCGACTCCGCTCTGCGGCACCCAGGTAGTTTTCCTTGATCAGCCGATAGAGAAACTCTTGGGTCAGATCCTGCGCTTTGTGAGTGTCGTTTCCCTTGCGACGCAGATACGCGTAAAGAGGATACCAGTAAGTGGTGCAGAGTTTCTCCAACGCCTCGGAGGCACCGGGAGAACCGGATTTCTGGGCCGCCATCACGTTGGTCCAAGACGTCGCGTCGAAACGCGCCCCCACCGCCGTGTTGGGTCCGAACGAATTTTCCGGTGTCGTCATGGAAAACAAAATACCAACAATTTTCACAGACCGCCACCAAACACGCTCCCGGATGCACATCACCATTTCCGACAAAACCTACTGTTCGTCAGCGTCAACAAGCTCGCGCAACGCCGCGTGCAATTCGGCGGCAGTCGCGTATCGCGACTGAACGTCCGTTTCACAGGCGCGGGCGATTACGGTGTTCAACCGGCGGAGGAGCGATTCTTCGGGAGCTTCCCACACCGACGTCGGCACTTCGGGAAACATCTGCCGGTCGCGGCCCATGCACGCCTCGTACAGGACCTTTCCCAGCGCATAGACGTCCGCCGCGGGAGTTCCGGGGCCTTCCGGAGGAACGTAACCCTCGGTGCCTACCAGTGACACATCGTTTGATTCGTCACGCTGCCCGGTGACCAGACCGATGTCCGCAAACTTCGGCCCGCCGTTCACGTAAATGATGTTGCCCGGCTTGATGTCGCGATGAATCAATTTTTGCGCGTGCAGATGTTCCAACGTTTCACTGAGCGACAAGCCCAGTCGCAGGCATTCCTCAGGAGTCAACCGGCTGCGCACGGTCAGTTCGCCCGCGAGTGATTTCGGGGAGTACGAATCCGGTTCGATCTTCTGCCCCTTCGCGCGATCGTCCGCCGCTTCCATGATGCAGAAAAAGTAACCCTCTTTATCATTCCGTCCGACGTGAAGGATGTTCACGAAACCGGGATGCGAACGGGACAACGGCATGAAATGTTGGATGCCGCGGAACTCACGTTCATACGGCTGATCGCTCGGGAACGCCCGGCGCTGAACAATCTTCACGGCGTGAAAAGCACGGATGGCATTGCGCGCCAACCAGACTTCACCGTAAGCGCCGCGTCCGACACAGCGAAGCAGTTCGTGATCGGGGATGACGATCCCAAGGTCACCGGTGATGGCCTCCCGTTTTTCGGCTTCGCGAACAGTTCCGGTCAACGTTTGTTCCAGCACGGCTTTATCAAATTTCATTCGCTGAAAATGAAATCTCGCCGACCACGCCAGGGCTACCGGAAGCTGCACGAAGGCGACAACCGTCCACGGAAACCACAGGCGCTGCCGGGCGGCCTGATCCACACCGATCAGCAACAGAATTAAAACCACCACGACCACGATCACAGCGGGCAGCAGACGCAGCCGGCTCATCACACCACCCAAGATCAATCCGGCGACGAGGACGAACAGCCATTCCGTCCGACCCGCCCATCGGGTCAGTCCGTTGTTGTTCAACACGTTTAGAAACGCCGTCGCGACGATCTCAACGCCCGGGGCCATTTCGCCGGTCCAGAGGGTGAACGGCGTGCGAAACTCGTCGACCTCGTCCTGCGCTTTCAACGTCTTGGGACGGGCTCCGACGAAGACGACTTTACCTCGAAAAAAGCCCGGCGGTTTCTCCAAAGCCTCGGAGTAGCTGACGTTGTTCAGGGTCAGCGGCGGGCCGTAATAATTCAACCAGTCACCGGATTGGCTGGAAGATTCTTCCGACGTTTCTTTACCGGTCAACACAGCCACGGCAGCCACGGCAGCCTGCGGCAGACCGGGTCCCCTGCCCGTTCCCTCGTAGTAATTCCGGACAATCCCGCCGGGACCGACCGACACCTCCGCAAGGCCCCAGCCCGCCGCCGCATCGACGAACATTGGCAACGGCCGAATCGCGCCCTTCACCTTGATCTGGGGGCGTGACTGATAATTCAAAGCCGCCGCAAGAACCACTTTTCCGTTGCGCCGGATCGCCTCCGCAAACTCGTCGTCGGCTCCGGCGTTTGACGGTTCGGAAAACACGGTGTCGAAAATCACCAGTCGGGTGGAATCTTCGGTCAGGTGGTTGAGCAGTTTCGCGTGAAGCCGGCGATCCCAGTTGTCGAGCTCACGCTGCCCGAGGTCCGTGATCGACTGATCGTCCATATAAACGATCACCACTTCGTCGGGCGCGCGCGGAACGCCGATGAGAAACGTCAGATCATAACTCAGCTGCACGGGCCAGCCGTTGAACGCGAGCAGGATCACGCCGGTGATCGCGCAGAAGGCACCGCCCGCAAGCGCACTACGCCAACGGCTGAGAATTTTTGTCCGCTCACTCATCAGAATGCCCTGCCAAAAAAAGTGGTCCGGCACTCAGTGTAAGGAAAGACGTCGAAGCAGGACAGTGTGAAACAGGCGGCCCAAGCGACAGCCGATTTCGCCGTCAGAAATTAAAACTCAAACCGACGCCAAGTGTGCGTTCGCGGGGAAGTTCCTGGATCAGGTTCAACGGGCTGAGCCGGTAGTCCTGATCGGTCAGGTTATAAAGGCCCACGCGAATTTCCGCCCGACGTTGTGCGAACCGGTACCCGGCCTCAATGTTGAAATGCCAGAACTCATCGCCCGGCAGTTCGGGCGTGTAACCTCCGTTGTGTTGCCAGGTCCAGATCGCACCGGCGCGACTAAAGAAACCGCTCGGGTGGTTGAAGACGGCCGAGAGATGGACCTGTTGAAGAATGGACTCCAAGTTTTGCGTGGGCTGGAAACCGCCGGCAGTGATGGCCGTGGAAGGAACGTCTGGAAAGGCGTCGTCCAGTTCCGCCTGACTGAGCCGGTAGCGCACCCCGAGCGACCACTCGTCACCGATCAATTGATTCGCAGTGGCCAGAAGCGTCCGCTCCCGGTAGTCCAGTTCACGGCGGGTTGAACCGGCGGAAAAAGGAGAACCCGGCACCGTCGGGGCGACCACATCTACGACCCCCATCGTGCTGTCGACGTCCGAGGACAGAATCTCCCCGGACAGACCGAAGAAGGTGCGGTCCCAAATTTTTTGTTCGAACGACAGCGATCCGATTTCGAACGTAGGCGCGGCATTGGCACCCGCGACGGCTTCCGGAATGATGCTTCGGTACGCCTGATTGAACCCGGCCACCTGCGACGGTTCCAGCCGGACGCTTTGATCCAGACTCACGCCGCCCAGACCGCGCGTGTACGCGCCCCGGATTGTCATGTCCTTGAGAGGGGTCCAGATGAAACCGGCCTTTGGTGAAAACTGGTCCCGCGTTTCCTCGTTTGAGTTGACCGGCGCATAACGGTGGTTCTCGGGAAACTGAATCCAGTCGTAGCTGATGCCCCCGATCAATTGCAGCTGCGGAATGATCTGCCACTGTTCGTAGACATAGGCTCCGAGTCTCAACAGGTCGGCGTTGGCGTGCTGCGCAATGTCGAAGCTCACCGGTTGCCCGTTGAACAACCGGCCGTCGGTCAGCTCGCTCTCCGTGTCAAATTCACCCGCCTGCAAACGCGCGCCGGCCACGAGCGTGTGGTCGTCATGCTGCCAGATCTGCTGGACTTCGCCGGAATAAAAACTCAGGTCGCTGTGATAGTCCTGATCATACGTGATCGGCGCGGCGATGTTGACCGGGCCGCCGGTGCCGCGATTGAAGGACGGAAGCCGGTGGAACGGATTGTCGACGTCGAAGCTGCCGTTGAACCAGCCTCCCAAAACAAGTGTGTGACTGCCGGGAGCCCACTCATGATGATACCCGGCCAGCAGCCACGGTTCATGCCGTTCACTCGTGCGCAATCCTGGATTGTATTCATCCTGCGAGTAGTAGGGAATGACATCGCCCGAATCCGCATTGTAGTAGCTCGCCCGGAAATACACCCCGTCCTGCGGCCCGAGTTGTTGCTTGAGATTTACGCGGACGGCCAGCTGTTCCAGGTCGTTGTTGGGACGTTGCCCGTCGTTGGAATGGTAGAATATCTCGGTGGTGTAGGCGCTGTTGGCCGAGCTGCCATATTGGACCGCACCCTGAAACCATTCGCCGTTGCTGAAGTATTCCGTGGTGGACTGAAACCCGAACCGGTTGCGTTCGAAAAGCCTCGAATATTCTTGCTGCGAAACGGACTGAGAAAGCGTCCCGGCGCCGACGGGCGAAAGCAGATTGGCCAGAAGGTACTCGCTGAACCAGGCGGTTTCGTAGCGCAGGTTGATCTGGTCGGGATCGCGGAGTTCGTTGTAACTGTTGGCCAGAAAAAGGTGCGCGGAATAGTTGGCGTAATCGGTGTTCACGGCGCGCACCGCCTCCCGCACGCTGACATCTCCCAGACCGGCATCAAGATAAACACTGGCGAGATTGGCCCCGCGCACCGCCCGGTCCTGATCAAGCAACATCTGCGACCGATAGACCGCGCGGTTGTCGTTGAGGTCGCGGGATTTTTCAAGGTCCGTCACCGCTTCGTTGATCCGGTTCAGATCCCGAAGCAACAATGCGGAGTAAAGTCGGGGTGTCGGATCGTTGGGATCAAGCTCCTCGGCGATTGCCAGCTCCTTCATGGCGCTGCGGTCATCGTGTTCGTTGGCGAAGGCCTTTCCAAGATAACTCCGGAGAACGGAGCGTTGCGGTTCAAGGGCGGCGGCCACCTGAAGATCGAACCTGCCCTGATCCGCCTGCCCGGCTCGGATTCGGCACAAGCCCCGGCCGAGCCAGGCGTTGCCCAGTCCTCCGTCCAGTTCGATGGCGCGGTCGAAGGAATCCAGCGCGTCTTCAAACCGGTTCATAGCCAACTCAAGGAACCCGCGCAACGCGACCGCCTGGGCATTGCGTGGTGCTAACGAAAGACTTTTATCAAGTGCGGTGGACGCCGCCCGGATTCGCCCGAAACTGAATTCCAGATCCGCCACTCTCGCCCACCCGAAAGCGAAGTCCGGCGAGACCCCGACGCTTTGTCGCGCCAACTGCAGTGCTTCCTCCAATTGATGTTTCGACTGCCGCAAATAGGATTCGGCAAGCAGTTCAGTGGCAAGCGGCGACTGGAAATCGGAAGGCGGCGCCTTTGAAACGGGGCGCTGATTAACCACGTCCACCATCAGCCGAAGTGCGTTAACCAGCCGGTGTGCCCGGGTCGCATTCGGTCCCGGCGACTCGAGTTCGTTGAATAGTTTTTCAGTGGAAGCGACCTCACCAACGGACAACCGCAAAGCTGCCAGATAAACGCGTTCCATGTCCGAGCCGGGCGCACGACCTGCGGGATAGGCCGCCAAGGCGCCCAGCAAATCACCCGTACGATAGAGGGTCAGCGAGCGAGCCAGAACGGCTGGCGCATCCGTATTCAAAATCAGCTCCGCCGGATCCAGAATACCGGGATAATACAGGCACCATTGCACAATCGAGCGGGCATCGATGACGGCGGTTCGCGTGGGTGCGAGGCCCGTTTCGGCGATGCCCTGTTCGCCGCTGGCAATGCTGACCGTGCCAAATTCGTTGCTCAGTTCGGCCTCGCCTTCGAACACGGTGAGCACGGTGCGACCGGTGATTTCCTCGACTCGCAACACGAACTCAGTACCGCGGGTGGCCGCCGTGGCGGTGGGTGTCTTGAAGCGATGACGTCCCGGTTTGTCGCGATTCAAAAGGCGCATCAATCCATGCCACAAACTGAACTCCGCCTCAATCTCGGGATCAGGCAGCGGCTGAATTTCAAACTCACTGTAAACGCCGATGCGCAAAACGCTCAGGTCGGAAAGACGAACGGACGTGCGGCTGTCCGCACCGGTCCGTCCGCGGTCCTTCGCCTTGAGCACCTGTGCCGGATAGGCGGACAACCATTCATTTGTCCGAAACGGCTGCACCCAGACGTTCGTGCCTTCAACGGTAAGAATGATCGGCGGAAGATTGGTCCGGATGGCGTCACCGCTGTCTTGAGACAGCGCAACTTCTCGCGGCAGGATTGCAATGATGGCAACCACCGCCAGCCACCTGGGCATCCCTGTAATTCCACGTCTCATGAGCGGCTCACTCCGCTACTCTCCGGGCGGAGTCCACGGGACGGCGCGAAAGAAACGCTGCGCATCCGGCAGGATGTTGAAGTTGGTGAACGACAGGGGAAAACACGGAACCGGATTGGTCGCCACTGCGGACCACGGACCGTCGAGAATGACCGCAGTTTCCAGGGCAAACGGCATGTCCGCGCTGGCCATGACCACGAAGTCCGCACCGCCGCCGCTCTCGTCCAACCGGGATTGCAAAACCGGGGGACCCGATTGCGCCACGTGGGCGACCGTGTTGGTGACGGAGTCCACGAAGTTGCTCAACACGACGGAGTAGGTGCCCGCGTGGAACGCATCAAAATCGGCCAGCATCAGCGAGACGTTCGTTTCACCGACCATTGCGATCCCGTTGAACCGCCATTGGACGGTTGGCGACGGCGACCAGTTGTTCACCGGAATCATCAGGGAAACGCTGCCACCGTGTTCCACCGCCAGACACTGCGCCAGGTCCGGTATCGTCGGTGCCGTCCCCAGCCGGGCGGTCACTTTGATCGTCTCCGTGCCGACACCCTGTAGAGCGGAAACCACGGCGGTATAATTCGAACCCTGACTGGCGTTGAACTGGACCAGCGACGATTGGTTGAAGGGACCGCTCGACGTGTCGCATGCCACCAGCACGTCCAGATTAGTCAGGCCCGTCGGTACTCCCTCGTAAACTCCGAGCAGAAGAAACACCTGGCTTTCCGAGGTGTCGATTTGAAGTACGCCGTTTTCCTCGGCCGTCACCGACTGCCAGATCGTTTTGAAAAACGGCTGGTCACAGGGTTCCGGATCCGTGGGTTCGCCGCTGCCCGCCGACGGAAATTCATTCCATCCCGTGTCGCCCAGACCGACGGAGATCGGGATACCCTGACCCGGCCGGTTGTAGAGCTGATAAATCTGGTCTTCCGCCAGCGACAGATCGTCGATGAACCCGACCTGCAAGGGCACCGCGGGGCTTTCACTGGTCAGCCCGTCCGAGTTGCTCGCGATGACGGAGTAAAACCCCACGTCTTCCTGGCCAGCTTCGAGGAGGGTCAACGTGTCACCCGTCGCGCCGGGAATCGGTTCTCCATTGAACAACCATTGGAGTTCGTCCGGTTCCAATTCCATGGACACCGTGAGAACCGCGGTACCGCCAATCCCAACCCCGGTCGGTCGAGGTGGCACGACGATCACCGGCACCTTCTTGGCGGTGGGTTCCAGTTTCCACGTGAGCGTGAATTCCCCCGCCGAACCGTCTGTTCCCAAACCGTCCAGCATCCATTGATAGGCCGTGCCACTGACGGCGTTGAACTGAAGCTGGCTCGTGTGGAACCCGCCGTTGTCGTCGTCCATGGTCACAAGCGTAAGACCGTTCGGTTTCCCGCCGGTGAACACACCCAGCACGGTATCGAACGCGCTGCCCTGCGAGGTCAAAGTGACAATGCCGTCGTCCGGAGCAACCCATTCGCTCCAGACGGTTTTTCCGCCGCCGGGAAACAACGGTTCGCCCGGTGCGGCTGTTGCCTTCAAGTTGTTCCCCTGCATCACGCCTTCAAATCCGTCAAGCTGCGGCCGGTTGGCAAAGTCATCGACGGGCGGATTGTCGGTTGCGCCCCTCACTTGCAGAAACGCCGGCTGGGTGGTGAACACCTGGTCGCCATTCCACACGGTGACACTGAAACCGCCCCCATTCGTCGGCTGAAGTCTGTCGAGAGAGAGAACGGCATTCGTCTGATCCGGAAGAAGCACTCCATTTAGCCGCCAGAGATAGTTCAACGGAGGCGTTCCCGAGGCGGCCACTTGAAGAACAGTTGATTCGCCGGGAGCGACAAATTGATCTTGCGGGCCCGCCACCAGCGCGAGGGGGCCGTTCACACTCAGGATCGCGTTGTTGCTGATGATCCCGCCCGGGGTGGCGCTGTTCGTAACCACGACCGAATAGAATCCGGCATTTGCGGCCTGCACGTTTTCCAAGGTCAACGTCGGTCCGCCCTCGCCGAACGGAACAACCACCTCGCCGTTGTGCGACCACTGATAACCGAACGGCGGTGTCCCGCTGACATCGATAGAAAACTCGACGGCATCGCCCGGATCAACGGTCTGATCCCGCGGTTGCGACGTGATCGAAACCGGAACCGCCGTCTCAAGGTTGAGCGACCACCCTTCCAAAATTTCGCCGCCACCGGTGGTCGGGTTGTCATCGAACGCGAACAGTTTCCACGTTCCGTTGGGCGCCGTGCCCGTGAAGATTCCGAGATTCGTGCTGACTGGTCCGGCGGGGGCCGGCTCAGGCAGAACGTCGCCGGGCTCAAAATCCGTCGGACGAAACGTTCCGTTGTTGAGCGGCCCCGCGTCGGGCAGACCTCCGGAAGCATCCGCCGAAAATGTCACGTCCACCCCGCCGATGCGGACGGTTCCGCCGACATCAGACATCAGCATCACCGACTGGCCACCCGGACCCACGAGCAGAACGTCGAGGTCGTCCGGAACGACGTGTGTGATGTTGTTCAAGGTGGCCGACAGTTCCGTGATCACTCCGGTCGTTCGTGTCACATTGATCGTTGAAGGATATGGTGACGCCGGACCGCTGCCCGGAATAACAATCGGCGACGGGTTGTTGAACAACTGGCCGCGGAGATTCGACGCTCCCGCGAAGAGCGCCAACCCCAGCATGATCCAACCGTTCCGGTTGGAACGCCCGGGAACTCGAAACGCAACTGTGTAGAAACTGTTCATGATCTGAATAACTAAACAGGCATTGGCGGCGGCTTCAATCAAACAAACACATTACCGGACAAAACAGTCGCCCATCCATACTGAAGAAACGGGCGGATCAGGATTACAGAAATATTCTCGAAACCACCGAAACGGACCGGCACAGGAGCAAAGACGTCTCGGACGAACTCTTCAAAACGCACAAACTTCAAAATTGTCAGTATCTCCGTCCGCAAAAAAAAGCGCTGACGAAATTTCATCAGCGCCTTTGTCAGGACGAAGCAATCCTCGGTTCGCTCAGGGAACCAGCTTGTAAACTTTTCCGGTTGTTCCGACAGGTCCGTTCAAGCCGCCCTTTTCGTTGATCAAGACGTAGAGCTCACCGTCGTTGTCTTCACCAAACGCGGTGACCAACCCGTTCGCGCGACCATCGGGGGCCCCGTCCAGCGCAACGCGATCCACCGGCCACGGCTTGGTTTCCTGCGGCGTTGACACCAGCAGAACGCCGCCCGGCCGGGCGATGTTTCCCTTGTAGTCCGCGAAGATGTATTTACCAACGAGCGACGGGATCGCCTTGCCGCGATAGACGTAACCACCGGTGATGCTGATACCCAGTGCTTCCTTGTCGCGCGGCCAGCCATTGGCGTTTTTATAGACGATCACTGGGTCGATGAGCGGTTCGCCCTTGAACCCGAACTTCGTATTGGACTCCTTGGCTTTGCGCGCATTCGCCGGGTTAAAATCACTGAAGCCTTCGCGGATGAACCAGCCGTAGTTGCCGCCCTTCTCAATGATATCGACTTCCTCGTAAAGAGTCTGGCCGATGTCCGCCGCAAACAACTGATGCGTGCCGCCACGATCAAATGATATCCGCCACGGATTACGCAAGCCGTACGCGTAGATCTCGGGCAGCCCGCTGCCTTTCACGAACGGATTGTCCGACGGGACACCATACGGTTTGCCATCGGACTTCTGGTCGACATCGATTCGCAGAATCTTGCCGAGGAAGGTGTCGGTGTTCTGGGCATTGCCGATCTCCGGTTTGTAACGACGATCGGTGTCGTTGGCGTTTCCACCGTCACCGGCGGCGATGTAAAGAAGCCCGTCCGGTCCAAAAACCAGAGTGCCGCCGTTGTGGTTGAAGAACGGCTCATCCCATTCCATCAACACACGCTCGGAGGCCGGGTCAACCATCGCCTTCTCAGTATCCGCCTTGAATTCAGAAACACGCGTCCGGTGATCCCAATCGGCGGGGGTGGAATCGTTTTTCGGCGCACTGTAATAAACATAAAACTTGCCGTTGCTCGAATACTTCGGGTGCAGCGCGAGGCCCAGCAGGCCGCGCTCATCAAAGCCCTCGTTCAACTTGGTCAACTTGCCGGAGACGTCGACGAACAGCTCGTCACGGACCGATCCGTCCTTGTTGATGACGAATGCCTTGCCCATCTGGTCCGTCAGAATGAACCGGCCGTCAGGCAGCGGAACCAGCGCGGTCGGGGCGGTGAAGCCCTCCGCAAAAAGTTTGAGCGCGGGAGTGGCCGCGTGGGCGTTTACCAGCAGGCACAGCGAGAGCAGGCCGCCGCCAATCGAAGTTAGGCATCGAGTAATCATGGGGAGTTTGAACGGACTTATTCATAGTGTCCGCCCGCCAATTAACAAGTTCCGAATCAGATCCGGATCGTCTTTTCGTTTGCCGCTCCGGTTATCAACAGTTTACAAATGGTTTTGGAAACTATAGTCGCAGGGCGGTTCAGGGTTTGTCATCATGCCCGTGTTCCAGCCAGATCCGACCCGGAGAAGAACGGCAAAAAGAACCGACAGCACCGGATAACAAACCAGAAACTCAAAGGAAAAATCATGTTCAGAGCTATTGGCAGATGGATAAAGGCGGTCGGCTACTTGTTGACCGGTCAGGTCGATTCCGCACGGCGTGTCCTCGACACCAATCCGCACGTGCTCCGCGCCAAGTACGAATCCGTCATTCGCGACAAGGTGAACCAGATTCACACGTACAAGCAGGCGGTCGCCGGATTGATCGCGCAGCAGGAGAACAAGATTGCCAAGGTCAAGACGCTTACCGACGAGGTCAACAAGCTCGAGCGATTGAAAGCGGGCGCGCTGGCAAAGGCCAAGCAAACGGTCACCAAACTGACCGCGTCCGGCATGTCCAAAGAGGACGTCCATTCGCAGGAGGACTACCGAAAATGCCTGACGGCCTACAATGATTTCTCCTCCACGTTGAAGGAGAAGCAGGCGCACATCGCCGAACTTGAACGCGACATCGAATCTTACAGCACCAACATCGGCGCGCACAAAGTTCAGCTTCAGCAATTGCTGCGCGACGTTGAGAAACTCAAAGGAGAAGCCGCCGACGCGGTGGCAGATGTCATCACCGCCAAGCAGGAAAAGGAAATCGCGGATACACTTTCCGGCATCGCGAAGGACGGCTCCGCGGAGGAACTACAACAACTTCGTCAGTTGCGACAGGAGATCAAAGCTGAAGCGCGAGTCTCCAAAGAGATGGCTGGAACGGATACGATGGCGCAGGAGGCGGAGTTCCTCGATTATGCCCGCACCAGTGAATCCTCCGACGAGTTTGATTCCTTGATCGGGCTCGCTGAACTTTCAGCGGAAGCGCCCCAATCCAGCGGCGCACCCGAGAAGGAAAAGAGCGGCGGCCTGCCGGAATAATACGAACTGTAAACCACGAATGGACACGAATTCACACGAATACTTTTTACGCGAATTCGCGCTAATTAGCGAAATTCGTGTAAAAGCCCGGGCCTGTCCTCATTCGTGTTCATTCGTGTTCATTCGTGGTTGTTTCCCGTGAGCACTCCTTCGCACAATTTTCTTCGCTCGGCCGGGCGAATTCTCAACGCCGGTCAGTCGCGCAGCCTGCTCCTGACCGGTAACATTCACGACGTGTTCGCATGCAAGATTGGGGATGACGAATGTCATGTTCCGCTGCTCAATCTGCTAACTGCGACGTGGAATCTTCCGGACTACATCCTGATTACTTACGAACTGAACGGCTCGATTCACTTCGCGGATGAGGCGGACGCGGGCGAGATTCGCGATGCGTGGCTGAAATGGAGAAGCGGCTACGACAGCAACGAGCTCGCGATCAAACGCATGCTCGCAACCGGCAAGAGTTCGGGCGACATCGACAGTCTGCTCAACACGTACGACGTCAGTCTGCGCAAAGCGGTGAACGATCCGACCCTGGCGCTCGAATTGTTGCGCCAGATGTGCCTGTGCTCGCGCACTGTTTTGAACGGCGAGAAGTTGTTGTCGCGGAACATTCTGATTTTGATCGAAGGGGCGGACATGTTGTTGCCGGACGCACCAATCACCAGTCTGGCCGACAAGGATCGCCATCGCATCTCGATTTGCCACGACTGGTTCAGCGATCCCGGTTTTGTGAACGGCGGCGATTCTGTCGTCATGATGGCAGAATCACGAAGTCAGCTTCACCACCGGATTTCGCGGCTCCCTTACTTGCTCGAAGTCGAAGTGCCGTCGCCCGGCGAAGAGCAACGCACCCATTTCATCAACTGGTTCAAGAATCAGTTTCGCGAATCTGACGAGCTGAAACTCTGGAGCACCGAGGAGAAGCTTGCGCGACTCACTGCCGGTCTTTCGATCCACGCATTGATGCAATTGCTGAAAGGTGCGGCTCACGAGAAACGAACGCTCACCCAGGAAGAGGTCATTGCCAAGGTGGAAGACTACATCCAAAGCCAGCTTGGTGAAGACATCGTGGAGTTCAAGAAACCGGCGCACTCGCTCAAGGACGTGGTTGGCTTCTCTCGCCTAAAACAATTTCTGGAAAACGATCTGATGCCGCGAATGGCCGGCAGCGGAAAGGAAGTGCCTGCCGGTGCCGCCGTGTGCGGTCCGATCGGTGGTGGCAAGACGTTCATCTTCGAAGCGCTCGCGGCGGAACTCGACATCGTGGTGCTCGTCATCAAAAATATTCGCAGCCAGTGGTTCGGCCAGACGGACGTGATTTTCGAACGGCTCCGACGCGTGCTGAATGCGCTGTCAAAAGTGCTGATCTTCATGGATGAGGCGGACACGCAGCTCGGCGGTGTTGGTCCGGATTCGCACGAAACCGAGCGACGCCTGACCGGAAAGATCCAGGCGATGATGTCCGATCCGCAATTACGTGGGCGCGTCATCTGGTTGCTGGTCACCGCACGGATCCACCTTCTTTCGCCCGACCTTCGGCGTCCCGGCCGCGTGGGAGATCTGATCATTCCGACGCTCGATCCCGAGGACGATGATCGTATCGAATTCATCGAATGGACCGTCGCTTCCGTGCTCGACCAAAAACTAACGCCCGATCAATTGAAGGCGCTCGACAAAGCCACGGCTGATTTCTCCGCCGCCGCCTTTGCGTCACTGCGCGCGGAGTTGATTGCCAAGGCGAAGATGGGCAACGGCAAACTGGTGTTCGAAAAAGTCCTCGAAATCATGGCGGACCAAATCCCGCCCGCCATCGCCGACACGCGTCGTTATCAAACGCTGCAAGCTCTCGTTAATTGCACCCGCCGCAGCCTCCTGCCCAATCCCGATGTTTCAGAAACCGAACGTGGCAACTGGGCCGCAGAACTTAGGGAGCTTGAGCATCGCGGGATACGTTAACTATCCGGCAAGACTTCCGATAGTTTCAGAAACTAGATCGCAATGTTTAGTCGAATCCAGCTCATTAGCTTATTGGCATCAGCCCTGTTGCTGGTTGGTTGTTCCGCTACAAATGAACCGTGGAACGAGATGGTACCGTCACCAAAAAAGTGGCACTACTTTGTTGCTTTGAAACTATCGATCCAAGCCCCCACTGCAAAGATGCAGAACCGAGACGACAGGGTCCTTCTGACCGATGCTCGCGTTCTCAACTATGATGAATTGAGTGAATTCACATCTAGCCCAGTTATAATTGCAGTTCCGATTACGAGCACAAGCGACCTGATAACCGGCGCCTTACGAATAGCTGGGACACCACAAAACTTAGGAGCTCCATTTTCAGTGATTCTCGATCAACGGTTCCCGGTTCATTTCCTTTGCTGGACAAACGGCGCATGGTACAGCACCAACATTTTGAGAACCAGCAAGATGGCGTTCACCGTGACCAAAGAAAAAGCGAAGGACAACGATTGAAACATGTCCACGCCGAAGCTGTTGAATGAATACCCGCTCGCTCCACCCACGCCGCGCCGGTTCGCTTTAACCAGCAACGACTCAGTGTGGGCTCCCTCTCCTTGGGAAGTCCGGGTTTCACGTCTTCGATCCGATCTTCGAAGATCAGACGGATCGCTTCACGTAGGCTTTGCTCCGCCTCCCCGATCGCTTCGCCCTGCCCATTCGCGCCCGGAACCTCCGGGCAGATCGCCCAGTATCCACCTTCGGGTGCCGCTTCGATGATCGCAGTGAACTCGCCTTTCATTAGGACGGACTCTACTTCTCCCGCCGATCCCGGTCAATTGCCGCCTTCTCGCGTTTTCACCCGACTCGCCGACAAAACGAGCAATCCCAAAACCAGCCGGACGGGCCTGACTTTCGTACGGCCGACCGGTTTGAACTACTTCGAGGGCGCACCTCCGGAATAGGCCCGATCCACCCGGCAGATTCGAAGATCGAATTTTGCGTACCACTCTTCCCTGCCCCGCTTTTGCGCGTCCTGATGTTCGGCATTCATCTTCCTCGCCCGGATGGCCTCTTCGGATTCCCAATAGGAAACAGTGATTCCGAATCCACTCCCGTCGCGCACGGATTCGACGCCGATAAAACCCGGCTGTATTCGGGCCAGTTCCACCATTCCCTCCGCTGTTTCCTCGTAGCCCGCCGTGTTCGCACCCTGTTGGCTCGTAAAAATGACGGTAAACGTTTCCGGGCCTGTCTGTTCGCGAAAGAGTTTCAGGGGCGGATGGTCACCGGTTCAAATGTTCGGTAAAGTTTTTGCGAATCCGACCGATAAGTTCGCTTAGGATTGTCGGACTGCGGACGCGCGGACCCGACTGGCACGGAAGCCAGGCAAATCAATCGATCGATCGAACACAATGATTGTGCACCGTTTCCGTGGCCGCATCTGGCGGCTCATCCGAACTGGCCTGCCGGGAATCGCTCTCGGCACGTTTCTTTGTACCCGCCTGCTTTCCGCCGAGCCCGACGCCTTGATCAGCGCTGAGTTTGCCCTTGAGCTCCCGACGACCATCCCCGCGCCATCCGCCCAGTTCGCCCCGGCCATCGCCAGCGACGGCACCAACTACCTTGCTGTCTGGCAGGACAACCGCAACAACACAGGTCTCGATCTTTACGCCACGCGTATCACGACCAATGGCGTCGTGCTTGATCCTAGCGGTTTCGCGATCTCCACCGCCATCAATGATCAAACCTACCCAACCATCGCTTTCAACGGTACCAACTATCTCGTCGCGTGGCAGGATGGACGAAACGGAAACCAGGCCATCTACGCAACGCTCGTTTCGCCCGACGGCAAGGTGATTGGCACGAACGCAACAGCGATTGTGAATGTCAGCAACGACCAACGGTTGCCCTCGGTTTCGAGTCTCAACGGAAATTTCCTCATCGCCTGGCAGGACGGTCGCAATGGCGCGGTGAATCAGGACATCTTCGCGGCGCAAATCAACGGCAGCGGTTTGCTCGTCGAAACCAACGGCTTTATCGTCAGCAACGCGGCGAATAGCCAGAGCGCACCGGCGGTCACGACCGTTGGAACGAACTACCTCGTCGCGTGGCACGATTTTCGGAGCGGCGTGAATCTCGACGTATACGCAGCACGCGTGAGCACCGCCGGAACCGTTCTCGACACTGCCGGCATCGCGGTCAGCACGGCCGCTAACAACCAATGGAATGTAAGTGCAGCGGGCACCGGCGACACCGCGTTAATCACTTGGGAAGACAGCCGCAACGGCACCGACGACGACGTATTCGCCGCACGGATCAGCACGTCCGGAACGGTGCTGGACGCGAACGGCCTGCCCGTCGTTCAAGAAGCGAATCAACAACGACGTCCAGCGATTGAAGTGTTGAATGGGGATTTTTATGTCACGTGGCAGGACAACCGGGCCGCGTCAGGGTTCGATCTTTACGGGGCCACCTTGCAAACATCAGACGGTGCTGTCTCCCCGGTTGGCGGATCACTCATCAGCGATGCTGCAAATGATCAGCGCTTTCCCACCGCAGCCAGCAACGGCAATCAACTGCTCGTTGTCTGGGAGGATATTCGCAACGGAATCGACACCGATATCTATGGAAGCAGAGTCGAAACTGTCGGTGGTATAATCGACGCAAGCGGCTTGATTATCTCTACGGTTGCAACTGCTCAGGAATCACCTGCAATCGCCAGCAACGGCACCGTTCATCTTGTCGTCTGGCGTGATTTCCGGAACGATCCGCTCGGTGATATTTACGGCGTGCGCGTCGACGGTTCCGGGAACGTGCTCGACGATCCTGCGTTGGCGATTTGCACAGCGGGTAATTACCAGATGCTTCCGCGCATCGCGTCGAGCGGTTCCGATTTTTTGGTCGTCTGGCAGGATTTCCGCAACGGTATTCACGATGACATCTACGGCTGCCGCGTGGCGAACGACGGAACGATTATTGACCCGAACGGCATCCGTATCAGTTCTGCTCTTGGCGCTCAACGGGTGCCCGATGTCGCCGGCAGCACGAACGGCTGGCTGGCTGTCTGGCAGGATCGCCGCACCAGTTCGAGCGACGACGTCTACGGCACTCGCGTGTTGCCGGACGGGACCGTTCAGGACGGAAACGGACTGGGGATCGGCGTCCAGCTTATTGATCAAACCGCACCATCAGTCGCGGGATTGAACGGAAACTTCTTCGTCGTCTGGCAGGACAATCGAATCATTGAAACCAATCGCGTCTATGGGAACACCGTTTCGGCTTCCGGCCAGATCGGCACGAATGGTGGATTCCAGCTGAGCACCAAAAGCGGGCACCAATCCGCACCGTTCATCGCCGCCAGCACCAATCAATTTCTCGCGGTCTGGCAACACCAGACCAACGGTTCGTCCCTCGATATCGTCGGCACACGGGTTTCGAGCGCGGGGGTTGTTCAAGATTCTGCGGGCATCACGATCAACGGCTCGCTCGGAGATCAGCAACTGCCATCGGTCACAGCGAAGGGACAGGATTTCATCGTCGCCTGGGAGGACAAGCGAAACCCCGGATCAACGAACATTTTCACCAGTCGACTGTCCGCCAATGGATCGGCGCTCGACCCGACCGGGGTGCTGTCGTCACCGACCGGTCGAAACCAGACGTTGCCGGTCATCTCCAATGTCGGCTCCGACTATTTGCTGGCATATCAAACTCGCGACAGCGGGAGTGTCCGGCGCATCCGGGCGGTCCAACTGTTTTCCGCCGCCGTTCCGGTGATCTCGCTTTCACCCGGCTCCGTTCAATTCATAGCCGAAGGAACCGCAGTGGCCATTGATTCCAACGCCTCACTGATCGACGGAGCGAATGCGAATTTTGAAAGCGGCACCCTGACAATCGACCTCACCGTGAATGCCACGGCGAGTGATCGGCTTGGAATTCGGAACGTCGGGTCGGGCGCGGGGCAGATTGGCGTCAGCGGCAACACCGTCAGCTACGAAGGAAGCCTCATCGGATTCTTTACCGGCGGGACATCGGGAACCACGCCGCTCCTGATCATTCTTAACAACCTGGCAACCGGCCCGTCCGTCGAAGCGCTGGCCCGCCACATCACGTTCAACAACATCGCGGAAAGTCCAATCACGCAACCGCGAACGGTGCGGTTCACTCTTAATATTCCCTCAGGAGCAGGCGCACCTTCGACACGCACAGTCACGGTGATCGATGCCGGTTCTGTTCCGACCATCATCACGCCACCGGTCAACCAAACCGTCAGCTCCGGGACGGAAACCACCTTGACCTTCGGCGCCAACGGTTCGCAGCCGCTGAGATTTCAGTGGCTGCTCAATGGTCAAAACATTGTCGGTGCGACGAACGCGTCCTACGTGATCTCATCAATGCAGAAGGCAAACGCCGGCGCTTACTCGGTCACGATCAGCAACACGTTTGGATCGATCGTCAGCGAGGTTGCGGAACTCACCTACTTCAATCTCGCGATGTATGCCGGGCTCACCATCGCCGGAACAGTCGGAACAAACTACCGCATCGAATCCGCTCCTGCGCTCGGCAGCGGAACGAACTGGACGACGCTGACCAATATCGTTCTGCAAACACCTTCCTACCTGTTTATCGACGAACAATCCCCCGGACGGGCCCAACGTTTCTACCGCGCGGTCAAGGAATGAATCCTGGGTTTGTGTTCGGGCCGGGTGTGAGGATTAATGGCGGGTAAACGTCCCGACGATGGCTTCCGGTTGACTCCCTTCCGTTCACCAAATTGTTGTCCTCATTGGCTGACCACGCTCAACGGCCGGCTCGGAGAGCCAGCCCTACCTCTCATGCACGAACGAGGATCTGCTGGTATTTCGGCTACTGCTCCGCGTCGTTTGACCAGTGCCAGTCGGTGACGAGTGAGGGGAACGGACACTGCTCGCAGATCGCGTTTGAGTGATCGCAGTAGTCGCGCACAATTTGCAGCAGGCCCTGCTGATGGGCGGCCGTCTTCAGCACACGTGGCCCAGCGTTGCCCAGCAATCGCGCGCGGGCCTGTCGCAGAAGCGCGTTGTCCTCCGCTTTCGGCCACGCAAGCCAGATCCGCTCGGCTTTCTCACGCCACGCGCCGTTCTTCCCCACCGCAGCCCGGGTAAAAAACCACGGCAAAATGATGTTCATCACCAGATCAGAAATCCGCGTGGTTCCGAGCAACGGCTGGGGACGGGACATCGGGTTGGATCGCAGCGTCCAGTGATCCTGCCAGAACGCGTCCTTCCTCGGATTCAATATCTTGAACAGTTCGTCGGTCGAAGTGGCCGCGATTCCGGAATCATTCTCCGGCAGATCCGCAAACCAGGTTTCCAGCTTGGCGAAGAATTTCGGGTCGCTCAGCCAGTGTGCGGCCAAAGCGATTCGGCGCTGCGGATGATTCGCCGGACGCACGCCCGACAGTCGCCAGGTTTTCTCCGGCAGGATCAACGCCTGGAACCGATCACGTTCGCGCCACCAAATATCCCAGACGGTTTTCACGTAGGCGTCGGTGACGCTCTTCCTGCTGTCCAGCTGGTCCGGCAACAGGCCGCCGATCCCGAGCAACGCCGACTGCCAGTTTAACGGATCATCACCGGAAAGCCCGGCGCGAATCTTCGGGCTGAGCTCGCCGAGGTGTTGCATCGGCCAGGCGTTGTTTTTGTAGCCGAGCGCCCGGAACATTCCCTCAATCAACGCCTGTTCCCAGCCGGCCTGTTTTGCCCGCGCCCGAATCCGGCTGGCCCGCGATTCCAGACGCACGCGGGCGGCGGAACGCAGCAGTGCTTCGAGAGATTTTGAATCGAGCTGTTGCAGGGGCGCGCTGCATTTTCCCTGCTGATCCGCAGTCAATGGCGGGGGCGAATCCCCGTCGAGCAGTTCACGGAGTTCGCTGATCGGCGCATCAATAAAATCCTTCATAACAACGGTCGGCAGATCGGTCTTCGGCGTCTCGGATGTCTCCCAGACGACGTGCAGAACCACGCTCTTGAAATTCGGGTTCCGGTCATGGCCATGCGCTTTCCAACCGCCGCTGCTCAAGTCGATTTCGACCTCGCCCTCGCGCGCATCACGCCCACCGATGCGGATCACCGCGCGGGAAAAATCAGGTCCAGCTTCGCGATTCCAGAACCCCGGATGCAGCACGGTCAGCGGTTCGCCGTCGGTCGTCCGCAGCTGATCACGTTTTAACCGCTGACGGGCCCAGATGTGTTGCAGCAGAATTTCCGGCGGACGGCTGCTGCCGCCCTCGTGAAGCGCCCACGCGGGTGTGCGCTCACGCCACCGGGCATAAAAATTGGAAGAGTATTCGGACACCTTGAGTCTGCTTGTCGGCTCTCGAACCGACGATGTCAAGGCCGCAGAACTTCTGGCGTGGGATCGACAGCGTGAGGCACGGTGGAGTGAGTTCTCCGAACGAACTTTGAGCGCAGGGGGCCGTGCTCAATTCTCCGGCCTTCTCTCGCCCGTGCCCCAAGCCCTTCGGCGGTTCGCCGCCTTCCTCCATGCGGGACGGAACGGGATTCAGAGGTTCCCCCGAGACATCGAAGGCTCGCTCGGAGAGCTTACCCCACCTTCCGCCGACCGAGTCATCCTCTCGCTCCGTCCCAACCAATCGACGGTAGGGCGAGGCTCCTGTTGAGCCCATTTCAGAGTCCCGTAGGGACGGCACGGCGCGGGGTGGCGCGGGGTGGCGCTCCGTTGGAGCTTTGATCAGGGCTCCGTGGGAACGTCGCCCTACCCTTCTACACAAATTTCGCGAATGAGCGCGAATTCGGAACGGGACGCAGAGGCCTGCGGGCGTATCGGTCTTCACCGATTCACTGAATACTGTCCTACTGACTCACTGTGTTACTGATCGCTGTCTTCAAATTCCGTCCTTGCCCACACGTTTTCAGTCCTTCCCCCCGCGCTTCGCCAGCTGGTCTTCAACGGGCACGATAGATTTCCGATGCGCTTCCGCGATTTCGGTGGCTCGCTCGATGACCTCGGGATGCAGTGCGGCAACGTCGTATTGTTCCGACGGATCGGTGTCGAGGTGGTAAACCTCGGGTGTTTCTAGCACTTTCTTTGGTTCGCCAATTCCGTAACAGCCTTGCGTGATGAAGTGGACTTTCCACGGACCGACGCGTACGGCGTAGAGTTCTTCCTCGCGCCAGAAGTAAACAACTTCACGCGGTCCTATGTCCGTCTTGCCGATGAGCAATGGCGCGAGGTTGTAGCCATCGAGCACGCGATCTTTCGGAACCTCGACTCCGGCGAGCGAACAGAACGTCGGAAGCAAATCCATCGTCGTGCCCAGCTCCATTTGCACCCCCGGCTGGATGGTGCCCGGCCAGTAGAAAATGGTCGGCTCGCGCATGCCGCCCTCGTAGGTCGTCCCCTTGCCCTGACGCAGCAATCCAGCGGAGCCGCCGTGCGTTTCAAATGGCAGCCACGGCCCGTTGTCCGACGTAAAAACCACGAGCGTGTTTTTCTCAATGCCCAGATCATTGAGCGTCTTCAGAATCTTGCCGACCCCGGCATCGATCTCTTCAATCACATCGCCGTAAATGCCACGTCTGCTTTTTCCCAGATGATCCTTTCCAGCGAACAACGGGATGTGCGGCAGATTGTGCGCGAGGTAGAGAAAGAACGGGCCATCCTTCTTCGCCCTGATGAATTCGATCGCCTTGTCGGTGTAGCGACCCGTCAACGTGGTTTGATCCGCGGGCCGTTCGACGACGGTGAGATTCTCAATGATCGGGACGTTGAACTGCTCGATCGACGGCATGTAGTTCGGATCCTTGATTCCCATCTGCCGGTAGTTTGGATGTCCCTTCAACGCATCCATGTCGTTGGAGTAGGGAATGCCCCAGTAGGAATCAAAACCTTGCGTGACCGGCAGATGCTCCGGGCGATGACCGAGATGCCATTTGCCGACCATGGCGGTGGAATATCCGGCCGTCTTCAGCAACTCCGGGATGGTGATCTCCGACTGCGGCAAACCACCGAGCGAATCGGGAAACAACACGCGACTCTTCGCCGACATCATGCCGTTGCGAACCGGCAAACGGCCGGTCATCAACGCCGCCCGGCTCGGGGTGCAGACGCTCGCGCCGACGTAAAAGCTGGTCCACTTCTGGCCCTCCGCCGCCATACGATCGAGGTGGGGCGTGCGGATCGTCGGATGGCCGAAGGCACCAAGATCTCCGTAGCCCAGGTCATCGCAGAAGATGACGATGATGTTGGGTTTGTCCGCGGCATGGGACTGGTTGGTGAAGTGCCCGAACAGGACACCCGAAATGAGAAGTAAAAGAAGTCGGCGCATGGCAATGACAGATCAATGGATTTCTTGGAGAATAGCCGAAATCAGGCGGGTTGATCCATCAAAGAATCCACGGAATTTTCGATGCGAGAATCGTGTCTCAACTTGGAACAGGTGTTCAGACGGGGACAGCACCCGGGGGGTGTAATGGCGGGTTGCCCTCGCAAACGGTCAGGTTGGCCGTTCCACCCGGACCCAATCACACTGCACCAGCGCAGAACCGTGATTCCATTTCGTCGCGGCCAGTGGTTGTGCGAAAACCTGACGAGCGAGTTTCTGGCGAAGATCGATTCGGAACGAGGGCTAAAAAATCTTACCGATTCGATTCTTGAGCAACGCAGTGACTCCGATGCCCAACAAAATAGGAACTCCAATTTGGGCGAAACGAAGCAAAGATTCACCTATTGTTTGTTGGTCAGGAATTATTTCAATAGCCAACAGATTCGCAAAAAACCAGACGGTGAACCCGGTCAATATCGCCAGAGGATATGCCGTCATCCGTGTTCTCCTTTTTAGGTGCGACAGCGAGCAAGCGACGGCAGCGATTCCATAAAGCAGAAATGGCAGCATTATCGCAGGCGGAAGAAACCTTCGAACACCCAATCTCTCTTCGGAGACAAACGCGGCCATCCAGATCACGGAGAGATATAGAATCGAAGACATCAGCCCGAGCACCAAGAGCAGAAATGCCAAAGCCAGGAGGAAACTCTTCATTGTGTGAACATTATCAATTTTCCAAAACGGTGCTTTCCGATGGGGTTAGAAAAACGGGCGAACGCATTTCTGGCAAGGATCGATTCAAAACGGGCTGTGTTTGAGAGCGTGGGGCGTCGCAAGCGCCGAATCAGAAGGAACGGTAGGGCGACGCTCCTGCGGAGCCGTGACTAAGTTACCGAGGCGGTGTTGTCCCTACAGGACTTTGAAATGGGCTCGACAGGAGTCTCGCCCTACCACCGATCGAGAGAGAGGTGTATTCCCCCGGAGCGCGGGTTGGTCTTCGACACACCCGCGCTCCGTTCCAGATGTCCACCATGTCCCCGGTCCCTATCCGTCCCGCGTCTTCGAGCACACCTTTCGAAACGAAGTTCAGCCTCGGCGGATATTGAAACGACCCTCGGTTGCCCCAAAGGGGCAAAGCGTGAACAGCCGTGGGCTCGGCATGCGGGGAAGACACGTTGAAAACTCCGTCCTGCATAAAAAAAGCGGGACCCGCATTTGCAGGTCCCGCGTTTGTGAAACGGTCAATTCTTACTCGAATGATGTCGGTGGCGTAGAAGCCTTCTTCCAGTTTTCCCAACCCTTGATCGGGTGTTCCTTCATCATGTCCTCGATCATGTAAAAGTCAGTGCGAGCCTTCACCGATTCGCGAACCTTCTTCACCTCGCCGGCCTTGATGGCAGGCAGGTCGTTGCCGAAGGATTGGCGGACGTAGGTCAGCACACCGGCGACTTCATCATCGGTCAGGATCGGGCCGAAGCCGGGCATTGGAGGAACGCCCTTTGACGGATCGAAGTGCTGACCGTGCAGCTCGAACGGACCCCACAGGCCTTTCAGCACCACCTTGATCATGCGTTCATTGTTGTCGGTAAGCCACGGATTGTCCTTCGCCAGGAGCGGCGGATAAATGTTGGGCATGCCCTGACCGTTCGGCTGATGGCAGGTGGCGCAGTGGGCGTCACGATTGAAGACCTCGCGACCGAGCGTGTAGCTCTTCATGTCCGCTTCAGACAGCTTGCCCGTCGGACCATACGATTTGTCCTCGTCGCTCGGAGCGGCCTTGGCGAGTTCGAAGGTGCCGTTGAGATAACCGCGCGCATTCGGGTTGTTCGCCAGAACTTGTTCCAGGTTGCCCTTCGCTTCGAGCGCCTTCACGTCATCGGCGAGCGTGTTCTTCATGATGGCTTCAAAGACAGGTCCCATCCAGCGGTCGAACGGATGACGAAGCGATTCCAACGCGATGCGCGCACCGGCCATGTTGTTCAACCAGGACGCGGCGACAATCGCTTCGAGCCGGACGCGCGGATGCGGATCATTCGCCGCCATCAGAAACAGGCTCACACTGTCGGGCACTTTTCGGTAAGCATAGCGAAGCACCTGCACTGCGGCGGCCCGCGCCTGATACGAACGGGAGGCGAGCACCTGCTTCAGCAAATCCTCATCAACCTGGTTCTGCGCCCACGTGGCCCAGAGCGCTTCGCACATCAACCGGTCATAATCAGGACCGCTTTGATCGAGTGAAGCCGCCCATTTCTTGACGGCGGAAATGACTTCGTTCGCCGGGCGTCCGCGCAGTTCGCGACGCGTGCGGTAGCGGGCGCGGTATTCGGGGAGTTTCAGGTTTTCCAGGAGTTGCGGGATCGAAGCCCCGGCGATCACCGGCGGCTTGACGAGCGGTCGCGAAGGATAGGTGACGCGATAGATCCGGCCGTGAGCGCTGTCGCGATTCGGATCGCGCGCGCTGTGCTGCATGTGGCCGATGAGCGCGTTGTGCCAGTCCACGATGTAGAGCGAACCGTCGGGAGCGAATTCCAGATCGACCGGGCGGAAGTTGGGATCACTGGAGGAAACGAGATCGCCGATGACCTTGCCGTCGAAACCGGCGCCGTCATCCCAGATTTCGTGGAAACTGGTTCCTAGAAAACCGATGCTGTTGCAGATCATGAAATCGCCCTGGGCATCGTCCGGAAAATGGCGGGACGACACGAACTCCGAACCCGAGGTGGGCCGGGCACGTTTGGGAGCGAACTCGGCGACCTTCGGAATCTCGACACCGTACGGCATCTTCGCCGAGAGCGGCAGCGCCCACCAGTTTTGACCGCTGGACGCGTCGGAGATGAAGCCCTGATCCCATTCGTCAAACGCGACGGCCCACGGATTGTTATAATCGGATTGCGAGTAGCGTTCGAGACGCCAGCTCTTCGGATCAAACCGCCAGGTGCCGCCATCGTTGCAGCGCTCCGGACCGTAGGGCGTTTCCACCTGTGAGTGGAGGAACCGGCCTTCGTTCATGTAGAACGCGCCCGAGGCGTCGGCGGTGTAGGCCGAGATGGCGTGGTGTGTGTCGTGCGAATCAAATCCGCCGAGTAGGATGGTCTTGCTGTCGGCCTTGCCGTCGCCGTCCGTGTCCTTGAGCAGGATCAGGTTCGGCTCCTCGGACGCGTAAACACCGTCCGGCGTGATCTCGAATCCGATCGGCAGCGAAAGTCCGTCGGCGAAGACCGACTGCTTGTCCGCCTTGCCGTCGCCGTCGGTGTCTTCAAAAATCAGGATCTTGTCGTTCGGTCGTGTGCCGCCGGGAACGTAGTGCGGATAACTGTGCAGCACGGAAACCCAGAGCCGACCCTGAGCATCGAAGGACATCTGCACCGGATTGCGCAAATCGGGAAACTCCTTTTCGGAAGCGAACAATTCGATCTTGTAACCGGGGGCCATGGTGAATTTTTCTAGGGCCTCCTTTTCATCGAGATAGTTGATCGGCCGTTTGAAGTTCGTTTCAATTGCTGAGAGAGGCCGCGTCTGGGCGTCGTCCACCATCACGCTGTTCGATTCACCCTGGGCGATCTGCCAGATCTTCTGGTCGCGCAGTGCGGTCATCTGGCGGATCTTCTCGATCTCCTCCGGGTAATTCACATTTCCGTAGGGCGCGTAGCGACGGCCATGTACGTGAACGCCGTTCAACATCCGGAAATCATTGAACCACATCCATTGCTTCTCTTTCACGGCGGCTTCGATCAACGCCACGGTCGCGGGAGAAACGGCGGCGGTCTTTCCGTACAGACCGTCGGTCAGAATCGGTGCGAGTTTTGCATAACCTTCGTCCGTGAGATGACTGCCGTTGATGGTCATCGGTTGGGCTTCGGCGGCGTAGAGCGCCTTCGTCGGGGTGAACAGATCGACGTATTGTAGCTGATGTAAATCCGCGACGTTGCGGATGGCCTGCGAATAGAGTTCCAGATTCTTGTTTTCCTTCACACCGTCAGGCAGATCTCGCGTGGCGGAGAGATCTTCAAAGGCGATCGGCGAGACCAGAATGATCTTCGGGGCCGCCTTGCCGTTGTATTTTTGCGTCTGAGTATGCTTCACCCACGCGTCGAGTTCCGCCTGGAAATTCTCGACGCCTTGCGGGCCGTCGAACGATTCGTTGAAACCGTAGAAGGCGAGGATGGTGTCGGCCTTCACCAGCTCCAGCCACTCGTCCGGCCGCGCGTAGTGCCCCTCGCCGTAGTGTGTCGGAAACTCCGGGCGAAACTTTTCCGCACCGTCAAACGCCCAAGGATTCGGATTGCCGGGCCGGGGACGAAAACCCGGCGTGTCGCCCTGATAACCCATGTTCCGGATCACCAGATTGGCGTTCGGATAACGACGGTACACCTCGGTCTCGAAGTGGCCGTAGTTTTGCATCTTCTCGGGCAGGCCGTTGCCGAGCAGAACGACGGTTTCGCCCTTGGCGGGTGCGGTGGGAGTTTGTGCGGACGCGCCCAGCAGCGATCCGGTCAGCGCCAGCAGCGCGAGGTGAATTCCAGTTGGTCTCATGATTTCTAAAAATGACGGCACGGGTACAGACAAACCTTGACGGGTGCCAAGGGTTCGGTTTGAGCCTGCCAACCTGACTCCGGATTTGGAATGGCGCGGATTGACAGGTGCATGACGATATTTGACTCGCAGTTCTTCAGCGGGTCACGCATTTTTCTCATGAAACAACCCTCCGCTGCAACCACTCGTCTTCTTTATAAAAAATAAAAATGGGCAAGGAACCCGAATATTTCTCACGACAGGTCACCGATGCCCGACGGTGGTTTCTCTCGCTCCCGCGCCCGAAGGACCTCGGGATCATCCCGGTGAGCGTCGGTTGTGAACGGTGCCTGCCGGAATTTGAAGTGCAGCGGAATGACTTCGATTTTCACTGCATCGAATTCGTCGCCGAAGGACGGGGAACCTACGAACTCAAAAAGGAAACGTTCAACCTGCGACCGGGCTCGGTCTTCACCTACGGACCGAACGTACCGCACCGGATTCGCACCGACGGCGACCGCCCGATGCGGAAGTATTTTCTGGATTTCGGCGGGAGCGATTCCGGCCGGTTGATGCACGAATACCAGCTCGACGGCGGGCGGTGCCTTCAGATCACGGATCTTCACGAAGTCATCGAGCTGTTTGAGCTGCTGATCCGTAACGCGAGTTCCGACGCCAAACACAGCCTGCGAATCTGCGGTCTGCTCGTCGAAACGCTCGTGTGCAAGATCGCCGAGAAATCAATTCCCGGCGGCGGGATGGATTCGCGGGCTTTGACGACATTCCAACGCGCCCGCACGCACATTCTCGAAAATTTCCTGGACCTGAAATCCATCAGCGAGGTTGCCAAGGCGACGCATGTGAACGCCGCGTATCTCACCCGGCTGTTCCAGCGGTTCAACCACACCACGCCGTATCAGTTTCTGATGCGATTAAAGATGAGCCGGGCGGCCTCGCTGTTGCTGATCCCCGGGAAGCTGGTGAAAGAGGTCGCCGACGAAATGAAGTTCAACGATCCGTTCCACTTCTCGCGTTCGTTCAAATCCGTGTACGGCCTTTCACCGGAACGATTCACGCAACGGGGACAGAAACAGAAGGCGAAGTGAACGTCGGTTCCATAAGGCGGTTTAAGCGAATTTCACGAACCGGCGCGAATGGATGCCTCACGCGGAGACGCCAAGGCCGCCAATTTTTCTGCTGGCGTTTTCTTCGCCGCACTGCGGCGACACCGGAAAACGATTCTGCGAATGTGCAGGAAGTGTTGTTTGCGGGCTTCATATGGAGGGTGGATGCGTAACCGCCCCCCGGGTGCCCGGGCTGCGCTGTCGTCCGACATAGCGGTGGTTCAACGAATCCAACAAGACATCGAAGGCTCGCTCGGAGAGCTCGCCCCACCTTCCGCCGACCGGGTCACCCCGTCGCCTCACGATTTCAAACAATCCGTCCTCAAGGCGGTGTTTGATTGACCTTGGGTTGTTTGCCGGGTTTAGTTTCAGGAATCAAGCCCATGAAAGTATTTGCCCTGTCCTTTGCCTTTGGTGCCGTTGTTCTGTCGACAGCCGCCGCCGCCGACACGCCCGATTTCCGGAATCGCGCCTACGATTTTCCCATCTACAACAACGCACCGGCGGGTCGGCAGGTCAGCGGGCAGCACGCCGCCGCCAGTTCCGCCCCGCTGACGCCGGCGGAAGCCCTCAAGAAATTTGAAGTGCCGCCCGGTTTCGAGATGCGCCTTTTCGCCGCCGAACCGATGGTGGTGAATCCCGTGACGATGACCTGGGATGAACGCGGTCGGTTGTGGGTGCTCGAATTATATGAATACCCGCTCGGCGCGCCGGAGGGAACCAAGGGCCGCGATCGCATCAAGATTCTCGAAGACACGGATGCCGACGGCGTGGCGGACCAGGTTCACGTGTGGGCGGACGGCCTGAGTCTCGCGACGGGATTGATTCTCGGCGACGGCGGCGCGTACGTCGGTCAGGCTCCGTACCTCCTTCATTTGCAGGACACGGACGGTGATGATCGCGCGGACAAACGTACGGTCGTGCTGGAAGGTTTTGGGATGGAGGACCGTCATGAATTGCTGAACGGATTCAATTGGGGGCCGGACGGAGCGCTCTACATGACACACGGTGTGTTCACGTTTTCCAAGGTCCGGCGTCCCGGCCAACCGGCTGATGAAGGCGTCGCGATCAACGCCGGTGTCGGCCGTTACGATACGAGGAAGAAATCCTTCGAAGTGTTCGCCGATGGCACGAGCAATCCGTGGGGCGTTGATTTTGACGCGGTCGGAAACGCCTTCGTGAGCGCGTGCGTCATCGATCATTTGTTTCATCTCGCCGCCGGTGGAATTTACGTGCGTCAGGCGGGGCAACCGGCGTTTCCCTACTCCTATCAGTTGCTGCCGAGCATCGTGGATCACCGCCACCTCATGGCGGCCTACTCCGGCGTGCAGGTCTATCTCGGCAACCAGTATCCGGCCGAATACACGGGAAAAATCATGATGGGCAACATTCATGACAACGCCGTTCACGCCGATGTGTTGCAACCGGACGGATCATCATTCAAATCCTCGAAGTGGCAGGATTTTGTCAGAGCGAACGACGGCTGGTTCCGCCCCACCACCGAGCAGATCGGTCCCGACGGTGCGCTGTGGATCAGCGACTGGTATGACAAATATCCGTGCTACCAGAACGCCAACGCCGACCCCGGCGGAGTGGATCGCGAATACGGACGGGTCTGGCGCGTGGTTTACACGGGCGACAACGCGGGCAAGGCGGTTCAGAGCCGTCCGAGCGTCGACATGGATTTGAAGAAAAACAGTCTGGTTGACGCAATCGAGATGCTCGGTCACGACAACATCTGGCAGCGGAAACAGGCGCAACGACTTTTGAGCGAACGGCTGAGCAAGATCCGCATCGCGACGCCGCCACAGCTGATTGAGATGTTCAAGACGGGTCCTTCGCCGACCGCGCGTTTGACGGCGCTCTGGACGCTTCACGGCTCCAACCGGTTGAACGAGGATCTGCTGGATCTCGCCGCGGCCGACGGCGAAAAAGGCATTCGTATCTGGGCGGCGCGTTTCACCGGTGAACGGCAGTCGAAAGAAATGCGGGCGATCGCTCGCATTTTGAAACTGGCCGGAGATTCGGACCCCTCCGTGCGGCTCGCTGCGGCCACCGCCGTTCGCCAATACGCGTCCGGTTCGCTCACAGTCAACACGCCGCCCGCACATGATGACATTCCGATAGGAGAACTTCTGACGGCACTGATCGCCGGCTCATATCAGCACGAAGATCCCGTGATCCCGTTCATGATCTGGATGGCGGCGGAACCCGCGGTCGTTCGCAACGTCGACAGCACGATGGAGTGGTTTGTGGACAACGGCGGCCGGTACATGCCGCTCACCGGAACGCTGATTGGCAAGGTGATGCGCCGCGTGTGCGATCTGCGCGACGAAGCGATATTAAGCGGCGTGATTCAATCGCTGGGCGATCTCGACTCGACCGACCGACCGTTGCTGGCCGCCGCTTTGAAGGGGTTGATCGAGGGGCAGCGGGGCAAAGCGATCATTCCCAATCAACCGGCGATCGCGGTCGTGTCCCGTTGGAGCACCGCCGCCAACATGGAGGTCGCATCTCTCGCCCAACAACTTGGCACTCTGTGGGGCGACGTCGCTTCACTAAAAGCGATGCTCGCGTTGATCAATGATTCGTCCGCACCTCAAGCTGACCGTATTTCCGCGATCAAGGCGGCGAGCCAACAGAAAAAAGAGGACACGCTCGCCGCGCTGATGACCGTGATGAGCAATCAGTCGGCGGATCCGTTGAAGGTCGAGGCCGTGCGCGGTCTGATGGTCGTCGGCGTCGACGGCACCGCGAAGCAGTTGCTCGCGCAATGGAACGGCTATTCACCGGTCGTACGGCGCGCGATTGCCGAAATGTGTACGACCCGTTGGCAGTGGAAATGGCCCTTCTTCGCTGCCGTGGAGTCGGGTGCGATTCAACGGGGCGAAGTCCCGCCGACGGTCATCCGAACGCTCGCGACATCCAGGAGCGATTCCGAACGGGCCAAGGCGCTCGAGCTGTTTGGTCGAGTAAACAAGACGTCCGATGAAAAAACGAAGATGATTGCAGCCAAGCGCAAAATTGTTCTGGCCGACCAACCCGACGTCGCCAAAGGACATGCAGTCGCGAAGACGGCCTGCTTTGTTTGTCACAAACTTCATGGCGAAGGCGCGGAGATCGGCCCTGACCTGACGGGTGTCGGGCGCTCGACGTTGGACGCGCTGCTCGCAAACGTGATCGATCCAAATCAGATCATCGGACAGGGCTACGAAAACGTGGTAGTGGAAACCAAGGACGGTCGTTCGCTCAGCGGCCGACTCGTTGAAGAAAATGATTCGACGATCAAGCTGATCAACCTGGGTCCGACGGAATACGTGATCAGCAAGGACGACATCAAGTCGCGCACGGTCAGTGATTTGTCGTTGATGCCCGAGGGGCTCGAAGGTTTGACGGATGAAGATTTTCGAAACTTGATCTGGTACATTCTCGCACCGCCGCAGGACGGTCCATTGACGGATGAGAAACGTCGCGAACTGATCGGCGACACAGGTACGGCCAGCGTGAATGAACGAATCGATGGCGAATCCGTGGCGCTTTGGAATCCGAGCTGGCGCATTCTCGCTCCGGAATTTGAAGGTACGCCGAAGAAACACGCCGAGTATTTCGGCCGCAAGAACGTGCTCGAGACGCATCCTTACACCGACAACAAACCTTCCGCTTTGGAACGGATCGCTGACATCCCTGCGGGCGGCGCGACATTGTCGATTGATGCGGCGGCGCACGAGCGCGGCGATTGGGAACTGCGGATCTTCGTGCAGGGAGAACTGCTGAAACGCGAGATCATCAACCGCGACGATGGCGTGTGGAAAACTGTGTCAGCTGACTTGTCCAAGTTCGCTGGTCGACGCATCAACATTCGGATCGAGAATGCCGCAAACGACTGGTCCTACGAGTTCGCCTACTGGGGGAACGTCTCCCTGAAAAACAACGAGAAGCTTCAGGCGAAGAAGTAACCCAGCGCCGCAAGCATCTCCGGACGATTTGCGTAGCGCTGGTTTTCCAACCGGCACGATCGGATCGGATTGAACAGAAGGGCGCGGAGCAAACGAAGTTGGGGAGCAGGAGAAGAGGGTTTACGCGAATTACGCAAATTTTCACGAATGGGGAGAACGGGGTCGTGTTGCCTTAAACGTAGGACAGGTTTTCCAACCTGTCTCGGGCGCTGCAAAGGTATGGCCTGTGCCGAGCGATACTGGCGGTTACATAAATCCACGTCGTGGCTTGGCGATCGATAGGCGCGGAATTTCACAATTCGCACTTTTCCAAGTCCGGGTTTTCCTTTCTTCTCGCGCGGTGCCCAAGTGGTTGAAGTTCATTCTCGGATTGCTGTTGCTGCCCGTTTGCGTGGCGGCGGCGCAGACCTTCCTGAAATTATTGAAATCCACCGGCACCTTGGAATCGTTCTGGGTGGTATTCGCGGCGGGTGCGGCAATCTGGATCGTGATCTTTCTTGTGCTGCCCAAACCGATGTGGGTTTACGTGGTCGGACATGAGCTGACACACGCGGTCTGGGTTTGGCTTTGCGGCGGAAAAGTGAAGCAGTTCAAGGTCAGTTCCAAAGGCGGTCACGTGGTGGTGACGAAAAATAATTTCCTAATCTCGCTCGCCCCGTATTTCTTTCCGCTGTACGCAGCGGCGGTGTTGGCTCTGTTCGTGACCGGACATCTGGTCTGGAACTGGAGCCGGTATCAGATCCCGTTTCACCTGCTGCTGGGCGCCGCGTATTCATTTCACGTCACGCTCACCCTTTATATTTTGCGCAATCGCCAGTCGGACATCACGCAGAACGGATATCTCTTTTCCACCTGCGTCATTTTTCTCGGAAACATCGTCGTAATGCTGGTGGGACTGCCGTTATTGACCCAGACCGCCGACCTGTCCGACGTCCTCAAATGGTGGTTAAATGACACGACGGCGATCTGGTCCGGGATCTGGCGAATCGTCGGGAGGACAATTCACCCTTGAAATGCCCCCACTGTTTAGGCCAAATGCCGGGGCTAACGACTTGGACCTATGCTGCTGTGTGACATTCTCCAGAAAGAACTCATTGTTCCGGAGCTGAAAGCGAGCGATCGCTGGGAGGCCATTGATGAGTTGATCAACCATCTTGTTCAGGACGGCAAGATCCAGCCCGATCATCGGGAGGCAATCGCGGCAGTCGTGAAGAAACGGGAAACGTCGATGAGCACCGGGATCGGGTTCGGGATCGGGATTCCGCACGCCTCGACCGATTTAATCCACGAAGTCACGGGCGCGTTCGGCCGCTCCAAGACCGGCGTCAACTTCGACGCGCTGGACAACCAGCCGGTCAATCTCATCATGCTCTTCCTCGTTCCCCAGGGTCAGTTTCAGAAACATCTCGCCACCCTCGCCAGCATCGCCAAGATTCTTCATAATAAGGATTTTCGGCAGGAACTGGAAAACGCCCCCGACGCCGCGACGATGTACGAGGCGATCAACCGCCAGTCCAAGGCGAAGTAGCCCCGTTCTGGTCGATTCTGAAAATCGTCACTCCAGCCGGAAAATAATCCCGCCGTTCTGCTCGACATCCCCGGTCCGCACCGTTGAAATCTGCCGATGATTTATCGCGACATTGAAGAGCGATTGCAGGAGGCGATCACCACGGTGATTCCCGACGCCGACCTGTCTGTGATCCAGGTGCGGCCGTGTCCCGATCCACAATTCGGCGACTTCCAAGCCTCGGCCATCATGGCCCTTGCGAAACGAAACCGCACCAACCCCCGCAGCCTCGCCACCGAAGTCGTCGAGAAACTCGACGTCAGCGATCTCTGCGAACCGGTTGAAATCGCGGGCCCGGGATTCCTGAATTTCCGTCTGCTGCCGAAAGTATTGAACCAGCAGATCAACCGGCTCGCGGCATCCGAAACATTGGTCGAGGCAACTCCCGAACCGCGAACGGTGGTCGTTGATTTCAGCTCGCCGAACATCGCCAAACCGATGCACGTCGGCCACATCCGCTCGACGCTGCTGGGTGATTGTCTCGCGCGCATTCTCCGTTTGCTCGGGCATCGCGTTGTCACCGACAACCACATCGGCGATTGGGGGACGCAGTTCGGAAAATTGCTGGTCGGCTGGAAAACGCAGCTGAACCGCGAGGCGCTGGCAAACGATCCGATTGCCGAGATGGAACGTCTCTACAAGGCGATCAACGCGGCGGCGGAAGCGGACGAAACGGTCCTGGACCAGGCCCGCGAGGAGCTGGTGAAGCTTCAGTCCGGTGACAAGGAGAACCTCGGGATCTGGAAGGAAATGATCGCGTTGTCTCAGCATCAGTTCGACGACATTTACGGCCGGCTTGGTGTGACCTTCGATCACACCTACGGCGAGAGTTTTTACAACGACCAGCTCCAGACGGTCGTCGACGATCTGGTGGCCCGGGAAATCGCGACCGAAAGCCAGGGCGCGATCTGTGTCTTCTCGGACGGTTCGGGCAAACCCGAGACGGACCCGTTTCTTTCCAAGCGCGAAGGCGAATGGAACGCCAATCCGGCGATCGTTCAAAAGAGCGACGGCGCGGCGAACTACATGACGACCGACCTCGCGACGATCGATTTTCGCGAAAAAACGTGGCACCCGACCGAGATCGCCTACGTCACCGACGGTCGGCAGCAACTTCATTTCCGCCAACTATTCGACACGGTCCGCCGCTGGAAACCCGACTTCACGGCAAAGCTCGCGCACGTCTGGTTCGGCTCGATACTCGGTGAGGATGGCAAGCCGTTCAAAACGCGGTCCGGCGAGACGGTGAGACTCGCCGACCTGTTGAACGAAGCGGAGGAACGCGCGCTGAAGGTCGCGACCGAAAAGAATACCGATCTTCCCGAAGCCGAGCGCAACGAAGTCGCACGGGTGGTCGGACTCGGCGCGATCAAGTACGCCGATCTGTCACCCAATCGTCAGAGCGACTATGTTTTCAGCTGGGAGAAAATGCTGGCGCTCCAGGGCGACACCGCACCGTATCTGCAATACGCCTACGCACGCGTCCGTAGCATCTCGCGCAAAGCGGCCGACCAGGACATCACGCTCGATCCGGACATTTTGATCGATGTCGAACATGCCGATGAAATCTCGCTGGCCAAGCATCTGATGAAGTTCCAGATGACGCTCGAGTCGGTATTGGAAGATTACCGGCCGAACTATCTCTGCGCGTATTTGTACGAGCTGGCCGGGTGTATTTCGCGGTTCTACGTTTCGTGCCCGGTGTTGAAGGCTGTGGAACCGCAACGAAGCAGTCGGCTGAAACTGTGCGAACTGGCCGGGCGCGTCTTGAAACAAGGACTGGAGTCACTCGGAATCGAAACGCTGGAGCAGATGTGACCGGTATTTGCCGGTTGCTCCTGCAACCGTCTTCCCGTAAACGAGCCGCGTGGCGGACAACTATTATTGGATCTTGGCCGTTGTCGGCGTGATTTTCATCGGTCTCTCAAAGGCCGGTTTTGGTGGCGGTCTCGGCATGTTGACCACGCCGCTTTGTGCGCTCGTGTTCGGACCCAAGGACGCTATTGGAATTCTACTTCCCCTGCTCTGTGCCGGTGACGCGTTCTCGCTCTGGCATTACCGGGGAAAGGGGGACAAGCGGAACCTGAAGTTTCTCATCCCGGGCGTGATCATCGGCGTCTTCATCGGGGTGCAGCTGATCGGCGTGTTCTCCTCCCGCCAGTTTAACATCGTGATCGGATCGCTGGCACTGACGTTTGTGGCGTTTCAGCTGGTGAAGAAATACATCTTTCGCGCGGAAGGCGCATTCTCACCCAACCACAAAAGCGGCGTTCCATTTGGCGTCGCGGCGGGTGTGACATCGACATTCGCCCACGGGGCAGGGCCGGTGATCAGCATGTATTTGATCCCGCAGAAACTGCCTAAGGAATTGTTCGTCGGCACCAACGTGCTGATCTTTTTCTGGATCAACTGGATCAAGATGCCGTTCTTCATTCTTGATCAATCAATGATCGATCTCCCGGTGTTCGCTCCCAAGGCGTTGATCAATTGGGAGACGCTCAAAATGACCGCTCTCTTCTTTCCACTCGTGCCGCTGGGCGTCTGGCTCGGAGTTCTTTTGAACCGCCGGATACCGGAGAAACTGTTCCTCAAATTCGTCTACGCGCTCACATTCGTGGCGGGCGTGCAGTTGGTCGGCCAGTTCGATCTGGTCGGCTGGTTGAAATAAAAAGTCCCCCGGATCAATTGACCCGGGGGACTTGGGAATTTAATTGAACAATCAGTCGATCGGCTGCACCCAGATGTTCCGATATTGAACCGGGTTGCCGTGATGCTGAAGCATCAAGAACCCGCCGCCCACCTGCCCGCCGCCCGTGCCGTTGACCGAAAGCTCGGCCGGAATCTCAGCGTTGGAAATCACCAGCTTGCCGTTGTGCACGACGGAAATGGTGGTCGGGCGGTTGTCCTTTTCACTGCCCGCGCGATAGGTGATGTCGTAGGTCTGCCAGGTGCCCGGAGGCAGGCTCGCATTGCCGACTTCCCAATCCGGCGCCGCCACCTGATAAATGCCTCCACTGTCATTGGTTTCCGGCGGGAAGATCCCGAAGCTGTCGAGCACTTGAACTTCAAAAACGGATCGGAGATACACTCCGCTGTTGCCTCGAGCCTGGCCGCGGGCCTCCGGCATGTATGGGGTGCGGAATTCGACGTGCAGCAGTGCGTTGGTGAAGTTTTTCTTCGTGGTGATGTTGCCTTCGCCGACTTCAAGAACGCCGTCCTTGGTGCTCCAGTTCATTTCCCGCCACTCGCCGTTGGGTTTCCCGTCGAAGAGCACGACCGCGTCCGCCGGTGGCTGCGCGCCGAGAGTCGGCGAGGGTTTCGGTGTGGAACGCGTCAACGCGAGTTTGGACGTGTCCTGGCGGACGAACCCGCCGCTGAATTCACCCTCGATGGCGCCCGGCGTAATCACGGCGTTGACGGTCAATTTTGCGTATCGGTAAATGCTTTTCTCCCCGTCGCGATCGGCCAAAAACGCGTCGGGATGCTCACCTAGAATTTCGGCCTTGCCGTCAGCAACTTGAAACTCACGCACCTTGCATATCGTCAGGACGGACTCCTTGCCTTCCCGCATCGATCTGAGAATGATGAACCCGTCGTAGGTATTGTTTCCAAGCGCGCGAATCTGGGCTTCGGCGACTCCCTGCGCAAAGGGCGTTTCATAAGATCCGTAATACGTCCCGGCGAACGGATCGTTCACGGTGAATCGCGCGGCGGCGGCCGAACCGATCGTTACCAGCGCGAACAACATTAATGAGCTGAATACTGCTTTCATAAGAATAGTGTGATCTGTGCGTGTTTTTGGCTGAATTTCTGGTGCCAGGCAACTTCATTCTCAGTCGTGCTCGCCGGACGCAACGCCGTCCCGACAAAGGACGACCGGTGGGAAACGGGACCGTGGCAGGTTGTCACTTGGAGCGAGCTAACCGGAGAACGTTCAAAAATATCAACCCCGGCCGTGAACTAACCACAATTAACTTGCGACCCGGCAAAACGAACAGCGAACATGCCCGTTCAAACGCAGGACACGTGATAAATGGACAAAATACGCATCGGCATCATCGGCATGGGCAACATCGGCAAGCACCACGCCAATTATCTTTTGAAGGGCGAGGCCGCCCGTTGTGAACTCACAACCGTCTGTAGCACGAGCCCCGGCAAACTCGCCAGCTACAAGGATCACGGGCTCAAGATTTACGGCGACGCCAAGGAGCTGATCGCCGACCAGGACATCGACGCCGTCATCATTGCGACACCGCACTATCAACACACCGACCTAGGCATCGCGGCGTTTGAAGCAGGCAAACACGTGATGGTTGAAAAACCTATTTCTGCTCACAAAGCTGATGCCGAAAAACTGATCACCGCCGCGAAGAAGCATCCAAAACTGGTCTTCGGCGGGATGTTTCAACTGCGAACTGAACCGCGTTACAAGAAAATCCAAAAGCTCATTCAGGACGGCGAACTCGGCGATGTAGTCCGCATCAGCTGGATCATCACCGACTGGTATCGCACCGAGGCCTACTATTCGAGCGGCGGCTGGCGTGCGACCTGGAAAGGCGAAGGTGGCGGCGTGTTGCTCAATCAATGCCTGCACAATCTCGACGTGCTCCAGTGGCTCTGCGGCATGCCGACGAAAATTCGCAGCTTTGCCCAGCTCGGTCGCTATCACAACATCGAGGTCGAAGACAACGTGACGGCGTATCTCGAATACGGAAACGGCGCGACCGGCGTGTTCATCACCTCATCGGGAGAAGCGCCGGGAACCAATCGATTTGAGATCGCGGGCACGAAAGGAAAGATCGTCCTCGAGAACAACAAGCTCACATTCACACGCAACGAGGTGGACATGATCGAGCATTGCCGCACGTCGCAGGTCGGCTTCCTGAAGCCCGAAGTTTGGAATGTGGAAATCCCATTCACCGACGCGGCCACGCCACACGCGACACTGATGACGAATTTCGCGGATGCGATCATCGATGGTTCGTCGTTAATCGCGCCGGGAGAGGAAGGCATGGGTTCGGTCGAGCTGGCCAATGTGATGTTGTATTCGTCGCTGATGGATCAGACGATCGTCATGCCGATGGACGGCGCGGCGTTTGAAGCCAAATTGAACGAACTCATCGCCAGTTCGAAATTTGAAAAGAAGGTCGTCGAGATCAAGAACGACGACTTCACGCAGTCGTTCAAACGGTAGTCCGCGACCACGATACCTCAGGTTATCGAATCAGCTTGGTATTCGTGAATGCATTGATCCACCCGAACCAGAAGGAGTTGTGGCTTGGGTATCGGTCGAGTTGTTCACCCGTGCTGGAGCGGATCGCTGATTCGGACACAATCCATTCTTCGCCGGTCATGTCTTGCAATTTACTTCGTAGATCCCAGTCCTTCCATTGATGGTTTCCGGCATCGTAGACCCGATGGGCTCCACTGATATCGGTCAGCACAAGCAATTGCGTCGATCCCGCTTTGGTTTCGTACATCGGCGTGCGCAACAGGAATTCGTGGGAAATGGCGATCGGCGTTGATCCCCCTTCACGCGGCAGAATCGCCAGCACTTCGTCTTTGTTTTTCAGTCGGAGATCATGAATCGGCACGTCGAACATCAGTTCATCCGTCGCCCAGTAATCACCATACGACGCGTCCTCCGAGTAGTCGCGTTTGTGACCCGTATCCAGCGAGAGGACCGTCGTGCCCGGATGTCGGCGACGCCACTCGCCCCAAGTGGACGTCACGACCGGCAGACGTTCGAGTTTGATGCCTTTGCCCACCAACGGTCCCACGACCGGTTCGCCGGTCAACGTGTTCCACAACGACTGGTTCGCTTCGTCAAATATGAGTTTGTTCGATCGATAGAGGAACCCGCTGGTGCCGAGGGTGTGATGGGTTTCGCCAACTTGCGTCCGGTAACCGATGAAGCTCCCGCAGAGCGTGCAATAAACTCCGGCAAACGGAATCCCGCCGACGGTGTCCATCAGCATCTCGTGCCAGCCCAGGATTCTCTTCGGGTAGGCGCGGGCGTCTCCGTTGAGCTCTACGCCGAATACGACGTCGCTGTCATGGAGATAGACGGCATCTTCCGCGACCAGCATCTGCGGACCACGAAGCGGCGGAATACCATTTTGGCGAACACCGCCCCAGACGATCTCATCCAGACGAACTGTCGTTATGCGATCATCTGAAAAATAGGAAGTGAACCGCTCATCGATCCTGCCGTAAACCTTCGCTTTGAAGTCGGCGTAGCGAACGTCCAGATTGGCGGGCCGCTCCCAGATCCACCGGCCCAGCGAGCTGTGGTCAAACGGCGGGCCGACCCCGGTTTTGCGCGTGGCCAATGCAAACAGTTCATCAGCAGTTTCCCGATCGACCAGCCTGACAATGTCATAAATACCGGCCAGAAACGTTGGATCCCATTGCTCGTCGATTGAGCGGATGATCTTTTCCCGATCTTCCCCGGGGTCGTTCAACAGATCGATTAATATCAAAACACCGCCCGCCGGTTCGGCCGCCGAAAGCAATTGGTTCAGCAATAGTAGCGCGGTTAGGAGCGTCGGCAGTTTCATGGTGGTTCCGAGCGTGGGAGGCGGCGACCGCCTCGTTATTAATACGGCCCATAAATACATTCAATAAGATTGACATTCGGTGCTCATCGATTATTGAGAGGTATCAAAAAGCGAGACGCCAGAAAACTCTCATCTCAGGCGCAGTATCTCATCCGTGAGACCGCCGTCGCAATGTGCTTCG
>Ga0209491_10001103_pt1 | contig 53496 bp, 34 predicted proteins | sample BON02_FD_187213 | JGI IMG/M metagenome (GOLD analysis project Ga0209491, IMG submission 187213) | Freshwater microbial communities from Lake Bonney liftoff mats and glacier meltwater in Antarctica - BON-02 (SPAdes) (version 2) | ecosystem: Environmental > Aquatic > Freshwater > Ice > Glacier...
TTGGCATCACGCACTTTACCGTCAAGCAAAACCAAAATCTCGAAGTAGGACAATTCATTCCGTTCGATAAGTTCTACAATCAGCAACTTGATCAAAACTTAACGCAGCGAGGTCTTCGGGCCATTTCGAATGCGCTTCAGCTGAATTATGTACAAAACTATGAATTTGCCCAGCGAGTAGTTCGAGTTTTATTCATGATCTCCAATCTTTCGGATCAAAACAAAATGACCTTTCCGTCCAACGTGGACAATCTGTGCATTTTGATGATGGATACGCTGGATCAGAACAAGCTACAGCTGCAAACCAAGATCAAGGAAGTTCTCGATAGGCTGACCGAGGAAAGTATCGTTCGCGAGGAAAAAGGCAGCTACTTCTTCTTCAATGAGGATGAAATCGATGTTCAAAACCAAATCAAAAATCAAAGCCTTAGCTTGGATGATCGCTGGACGGAATTTGACCTAATTTTCCGAAGGATCGCTAATCTGAATAACAAGTTCAGTTTTCACAACAGTGATTTTAAGCTCTCCTATTGGATTGACGATAAGGAGATTTTCCGTAACGGAGATTTCAAAATCAAAATCCTTCTTACTGATAAAGCAGATTATCATGTCAAAGCTCTGGCAAATGCCAATTCTGACATGACCGTGGGAGCAAGTATCTGGTACATGGCGGATAAATCACTTCAGAATGATTTTGACTGGTATGTGAGAACAAAGAAATTCTTTGCCTTCAACTCTGACTCCGCTGCTGGAGAACGAGCAAAAACCATTGATAATTTCAAGGTTCGAAATGAGGCTATGCTCACCAAAATCACCCGGAAGATCAGCGACAAGTTTGCCGAATCCGATTACATCTTTGGTCAGCGTGTAGTTGACGCTTCAGAGATCAACGGATCAACTCCTCAAGAGCGACTCAAAAATGCGATCACCAAACATTTAGAACGACTTTACAGCAAACATCTGCTCACCCAAAGCTACGTCACCAGCCAGCAAGGGCTGCGGGATCACATGAAACGCGGAATTCAAACCAGCATGGAACTGGATACTGCCGAGCAGGAAGTCAATGACTTTATCACCGCACGTGGGGATGAAATGAGCGTTGAAGAACTGATCAAGCATTTCGAGAAGCCTCCTTTTGGGTGGAAGTTTGAAGCAGTGCTACAGGTGCTATTCCAATTGGAGGCTAAGAAAAAGCGGGAGTTTGTCTATCAAAATACGCCTCGATACAATCCAAAGGATTTCATCGAGCAAGCCATGCGGACCTCTGAGCGATCGGTCTGTATCGTAAAATCAGGGGAAGAGCTTCCGCAAAGTCTCCTCGATGAGGTGCAGGATAATTTCAAGTATATCTTCAATAAAGATCTTATCAAATCTACCAATGGAAATGAGCAATCGGATCTATTGAAAGCTGAACTGGAAAGAATCTACTTATCCTTTGAGCGGGATGAAGAAACCTTCTATAGAAATTATCCTTTCGGTGAAGTGTTTCATCAGCTTCGAAGAAAGCTGGAAGACACCAAAACTGCCCGAGATCCCAAAAGCCTTTTCAAACGATTAGCAGATAATAAAGAAGATCTCAAGAATACCTTTGATCTGGCAAAAGGAATGGCTGACATCATGTCCAGAGCCAAGGCGGACTATGATGCCATTCGGGATTTTCAGCAGCACAATCAGGAGAACATCCGCGAACTCAATCCGGATGCCATCGAGAAATCAGATAAGATCGAGGCTTTCCTACGCAGTGAGGATCCGCGCCATGAGCTGCGGCATATCATCAAAGCCTACAAGGAACTAAAAGAGGAAATCAAAGACTGGATAGCTCAAATCCGAGATGAAGTACTGGCTGGTTATGGAAAAGTCTTTGACGAACTGGAGTCGGAAGCAAGCAGCCTGAATGTGACTGAATCGGCAGTATGTGCGGATCGTGAAAAAACGCTGGCGAACATCAAAAAGCTTCATTCGATTACTCAATTGAAACTTCGAAAGTCTCAAGCATCGGCTTTCAAGTCTGAGGAACTCAGTAAACTCCTACATTTTGCCAGTCAGAAGCAAGCTGCTTCGGGTGAAGGAATGAAAGTGAATGAACCGGAAGCCTATTACATCACCAATGTGAAGGCAACGATCAGCAACGAAGCAGAGCTGGAGGATTACCTGAACCGTGTCAAGAAAGATATGACTGCACTACTCAAAGCGAATAAAACCATCATTATCAAATAAGCCCATTTTTATGAATTTAAAGACTTTTTCGCAGCAAAGCCGAAGAATACTGATCCGCGGTATAGCACAGAAACTGCTATACTGGGGCTTTGATGCCAAGGGAAATGTAACCGAGGAACCTACTACCCTCGAAGGCGGCTATGTATTGCGAGGAGAAGCTTTTGATGATCCCTCCATTCCGAACAAATGGAATGGACTGAGAGATGCAATCCAAAAGAAAGGAATAGAATCGGTGACCGAGGAAGCTGCCTATACCTGGTTTAACCGAATCATGGCGATCCGTATTCTTTCCAAGAACGGCTATGACCGTGCCCAGCTCGAATACGAAGGAGACAGCAAAACTCCCACCCTGCTCACACGAGCCAGAAGAGGTCAATCCGAATTCTTGGCTGCAAAAGAGAAAAAACGACTTCAAGTCGTCCTAACCGATTATGCAAAGGAACGCGAAGCATTTGCCATACTTCTGACGGGCTACTGCGAGCGTCATCAACTCCTCAAGTCTATCTTTGGAAGGCTAGATGACTATACCGAACTGCTCCTGCCTGATGATATTCTGGAAGAAAGCGGGGTAATCCATCTCCTGAATACCACGGATGCAATCAGCGATAGCGATTACCAGAAAGTAGAACTCATCGGCTGGCTCTATCAATTCTACATCTCGGAGCGGAAAGATGAGGTCTTCGCTTCCTTCAAAAAAAATAAAAAAGCAGAGGCCAAAGATATTCCTGCAGCTACGCAGATATTCACGCCCAACTGGATCGTGAAGTATATGGTGCAAAACACCGTGGGAAAACTCTGGCTGGATCTCAATCCAGATTCGGTTCTCAAAAGCCAAATGGCTTACCTGATCGATGATCCTGCTCAGAAGCAAGCGCCCATCATCTCAGAGGCAGCCCAACTGAAACTACTCGATCCTGCTGTGGGATCGGGACATATTCTGGTCGAGGGATTTGATCTGCTCTATGCCATGTATCAGGAAGAATACTATACGGCTGAGGAAGCAGTAAAAAGTATCCTTGACAAAAACCTCTTCGGGCTGGATATCGATACCCGAGCAGCGCAACTGGCACGGTTCGCGGTCTTGCTAAAGGCTGCCAAATACTATCCTGAAGTGCTGAGCAAAGGATGGATGCCACAGATCTACGCCATGCCTGAACCGATATTTTTCAACCGGCAGGAGATCTTGGATTTCTTGGGAAAGGATGGCTTGGACTACGAAGAAGAACTGACAGATTCCCTCAAACTCATGCGGGATGCCCAAAACCTGGGCTCCACCATGATGATCGACTGGAGCAAAAATGGTCGGGAATATATGCTCAAAAGACTGAAGGAATTACAAAATCAGACGTTCCAAGGTCTAACTACCCAGCTACTTCTAAATCGAATTACTTCCTATATCCAAATCGCTGGAATCCTCACCGATCAATATAAAATAGTGGTGGCAAATCCGCCTTATATGGGTGAGTCTAAAATGAATGGCAACTTAAAAAACTATATAAACAGGAATTACCATTTATCAAAATCAGACCTATTTACTGTATTTATGGATGTGAGTCTCCAACTCTTATCTCAAGACGGCGCTTACGGCATGATAAATCAACATAGTTGGATGTTTTTATCATCATATAAGAAATTTAGGGAATTAATTTTAAAGGAAAATTCTATACAAAGCTTAGTTCATCTGGGGCCTGGAACATTTGAAGAGTTGAGTGGTGAAGTTGTACAATCAGTCGCTTTTGTAATAAGGAAAAACAACAACATAAAAACAGCAAATTATTATAGATATGTTTCCTTAAAAGAGAATAAAGAGACTGCATTTTTAAATAGAAAAAATCAATATTGTGGAATTTCGGTTGAAAAATTTAGTAAAATCCCCGGACATCCAATTGGCTATTGGATTAATGATAAATTAATCCCCGTATTCAAGGAAAAAAACATCGATTCAATATTCGAACTATCCAATTGTATTCAACCAGGCAATTCCGATCAATATGTTTTTTATTGGTTTGAAGTTGATCAACAAAAGCTTCAAAAAAAGTGGTTCAAACTATCCAAGGGCGGGGAATTTAGAAGATGGTATGGAAATTTATTGCACGTACTAAATTACGAAAACAATGGGCAGCAGCTCAGAAAAGAAGCTTCAACGATATTAAGAGGTGAGAACAACTATATGAGGTCCGGGATTTCTTGGACCAGAGTTGGTTCAAAAATAAGCTCATTCAGAAAAATTGAAGAAGGAATGCTAAACACCGATGCCAGTCCAGTAATTTACGACGAGAATCAATCTCTAATTGGCTTCCTTAATACAAAGGTAGTACAAGATTTTCTTGATCTTTTCAACCCAACTTTTAATACGCAGGTGGGAAACGTCAAAAACATCCCTTTAATAGAATTTGGTAATGAAGGATTCAAAAAAATTCAAGAAGAAAACATAGAAATTTCAAAACAGGACTGGGACTCAAGAGAAATCTCATGGGATTTTGTACGATCCCCCTTTTTAAATGAATCATCTAATCTGCAGGATGCCTATCAAATTTGGGAGCTCAAGGTGACTCAAGACTTTTTTGACTTGCACCGAAATGAAGAAGAGCTGAATCGGATCTTTATCAGGATCTATGGTTTACAGGACGAGTTGACGCCGGATGTGCCGCTGACGGAGATCACGATTCTTCAGGATGAGTTGGACTCGAAGGGATTAGGTAAGAGAGAAAAAGAGATTAGAGAAAAGAGATTAGTAGATCCTGAACAGGTTCGCTTACCGATCAAAAAGGAAGTGGTGATGAAGCAGTTGATTTCTTACGCCATCGGCTTGAATATGGGAAGATATAGACTCGATAGCCCTGGACTTCATATCGCACATCCGGATCCATCGGCGGAGGAGTTGGCTGAATATGATTACAAGGGACATTCCTTCCAGATTGATGAAGATGGGATTATTCCATTGATGGGTTCGGCAGCAAGCTTCTCTGACGATGCCCTTACCCGAGTGAAGTCCTTCCTGGAGATCGTCTGGGGAGCAGACACCCTCACCCAGAATCTAAACTTCCTACAGGAATGTCTGGACGATGATCTGGAAAACTATCTGGTAAAGAAATACTGGAAAGATCACTGCCAGACCTATAAGAAGAAACCAATCTACTGGCTGTTTACTTCTGAGAAAGGTGCCTTCCAGGTGCTGGTGTACATGCATCGCATGAATGCCTTTACCGTAGAGAAGATCCGAAGTAATTACCTGATGCCATTCCTAAAGCAGTTGCGCACCCAGATCGACCGTCTCGAATCCTCCGGTGAAGACCCACGCCTACTCGACCGCCTCCTGAAGAACCTGACCGAATCTGAAGCCTACGAGCTCCTCCTCAAGGACACCGCCGACAAGCAAATCACCTTTGACCTGGACGATGGCGTCACCAAGAATTATGAGTTGTTTAAGGGGGTTGTGGGGAAGGTGAAGTAAACTAAAATTTGAAAATATGGCTAAGTATTATGCAGTTGTACAAAATGAAAATAGTGAAACTGAAGTTAATCCGTTTTTAGCTTGGGTTAGAACCAATCAAGATCAGTTTGAAAATCCTATTCTTTTGCCAAACACGCATAATCCCTTTAGAAAAGTGGTTCAGTTGGGATGGGTTAGAAGGGATTACAACGGAGATGTTTATGGAATCAGACCGGATGAGAATGGGGAGTTTGATTATGCAGAAGCATTTTTTAATAATGAGGTTCTTCCGGATCCAGAGGAAGAGGGTAATGACATAGAAGAAATTGTTCAAGGGCAACAAATTGCCTTGCGTCTTGAGAAAGAACTTCTGCAAGCCCTTCGTTTAAATATCAATACCCTGGAAAATGGGTTGGAAATTATCGATGGTGGCTTCGAAAGGAAGGTTTTAAATGGAGGAAGAATTGATATTTTGTGCCGAGGTGCCGACGAGAGATTAGTAGTCATTGAATTGAAAGCTGGAAAAGCAAAGCCAGAGGCTTTAGCTCAAATTCTTGACTACATAGCAGATCTTAAGGAAGAAACCGACAGTGAAGTCCGTGGGATTATTGTAGCTCACAACTTTGATCGAAGGTTAGTAAATGCGGTTCGTGAAACCCCTCAAGTGAGGTTAAAGAAATATGCGATCCAATTTACTTTTGATGAAGTTAATGGATAATGTAATTGACTTTGGAAAGACTAATACATGGCCATCAGAACTCCATAAGCTTGTTTTCCATTTTTCAAATTTAATTGCTGACGAGAAGGATGCTGATTGGAAAAACATTGATTCGGGAAAAGCTCATTACAATTTCATCAAAATGCCTACCTATATTAGAGTAAAATCAGAAATTGAAGAGTTTCTTTTGAATTCTACAGCATTGGCTTGGCATTGTACGAAACTTATCAACCCGGAAAAGATCAAGTCCAATGGACTGCAACTATTCTCTGTCGCATTGATTAAGTACTTAATTAAAACAGAAATGGGCAATATACTCGATCAAAAGGATCAAGAAATTATCATCAAAAAAATTGAGAAGTATGAAAGAGATGATTTCTTTGAAAGTAGGGAAAATCAAATCTGGTTTCTACTAAATCAAGGTATGTGGTTGAAGGAGGAATGTAAAGAATTTTTTAGCTTTTTCGGAGGTGAGGCGATGAGAAGAGTGATTGAAAGTGAACTTCCTGAATTCATGCCTTTTTTTCAGCAAGTCGGCAAACCGTATCTGGTTGAATTTTCCGTTGAACTAAACCAAATAGGAACCTTCCAGCTATCTAATCTGGCTGATCAATTAATTAATTTTGGAATCGATTCATTAAACAGCGAGAAAACTCCATTTATCTATGCTGAAGGAAAAATCACAAAAACAATTGTCCCAGATCGGATATTAAAAATTTATGCTATCTGAAAAAATCACATTTTAAGGAAAATGCATAGATTCAACAAATGGAAAATATAGGTCATATAGAAATCAAGATTCAGGGAAAGAAAGGCAATTTGGAACTTTCTCCTGACACGTATGACATTCGGGAGCTGAAGGAGGTGCTGGAGACTGTAGAAAAGTTGCTTTTCCCTGAAGGTAAAAAAGACCGTCCTACGGTAAGCTATGAGATGAGGGAAGGATCTGTTCTACATCTCTTCAAGACCTCCATGCAGTACATTATTGGATTCAACGCCCTTCTGGGAGAGATTGGAAACTCAGGCCAAATAGACTTTTTGGAATTAAACTCAGCCAAGGCGTTCGAACACCTTCAAGAAATTGCCTTAAAGCATGATTATTCATTTTCTTTAAAAACTTCTCTATCAAAAACCAATGAGTTGACCATTACGAGAAAGAGTCACTTTAAACGATCCGAGCCAGTATGGGCTGATGCTGAATTCTATTTTTATGGCAAAGTGACGAATGCAGGTGGAAAAGATAAAGCCAACCTACATTTATCCACCGAGGAGATGGGAACTGTGCGAATTCAAACTACTATAGATTTCCTCAAGGAATACGATGACAATTTACTCTATAAGAATTTTGGAGTCCGTGCTACTGGAAAGCAACATTCAGAAACCGGCGAAATTGACACCAGCTCACTGAAATTCGTGGAGTTGGTAGATTATCAACCCAAATATGATGAGTCTTACCTCAATCAATTGATTTCAAAGGCATCTTCGACTTGGTCAACTGTCAAAGACAAAGATCAATGGCTCCGCGAAATAAGAGGCAGCTATGATTAAGCAAGGGGTTTTATTGGATACCAGCTTTTTTATCCGGCTTATGGATGAGTCGGAGCCTCTTCATAAAAACGCTTTAGGTTATTTCAAGTACTTTTTAGAAAACGACTTTGAATTGTTTATCAGTACCATAGCAGTTGCGGAGTATTGCGTACGCGGGAAACTGGACGAGTTGCCATTACGGAACTTGAAGATTCTTCCATTTAACCTGGACCATGCAGAAAAAACTGGAGAGCTTGCTGAGGTCGTCTTCAAGGAAAAAAACCGGTTAAGCCTAAGCCAACGAAATATCATCCCCAACGACACCAAACTTTTTGCACAGGCAGCAATTGAGAAGAGCATAAGGTTTTACCTGTCTTCAGATTCTGAATCCTTTAAAATTTATAAGCTTTTACGAGAGAAGGGGTTGATCAATTTTGAGTTTATCGATCTCAACCATTCGTATGGTGACAAATTTGGGATTTTAGAGCTCTGAAAAGAAATCCACTAAGGACAGGATTAGAATTGTTCTATATTAAAAGATGAATAGTTGAAGCAACATCTCCACTAATCATGAATTTTGATGAAAAGCTAACAGCAAAAACCTATTCATTGAACTTATAATTAGTACTTTAACTAAATTTAAAAACCCAATAAAACCTCTTTTAATTTATTCAAATGAGTATTACTGAAAAAAAGGAATTAGGCATTATTAAATGGTTTGACTACGAAAAGGGCTTTGGAGTAATTGCAGGACCATTAGGGGAAGAACTATTTATTCATAAAAACTCAATAAAAGATTCTGTTCAAATATATAAAGAAGGAATAGTTATCGTATTCCGTCCCGGGTTAGACAAGATTAAACAAAGGCCTATTGCCGAAGATTCTCGTATTTTTTCCAATCCCAAAGATTGGCCATTAATTCATGGATTCATTAAATCCGATAGCTGGGTTAATCTTTCCAGAACCAAGAATTCTGGGTCAGAAAAGGCCTTGTTTTTAAGCTTCAAAGAAGCTGCTGCAGTACAGTTTGCCCAAAGTAATCCCCCTGAAGCATTAATTAATTGTCTGAAAGAAAGCTTTGAAGAATTAGAAAACGAGATAAGTTTTCCTGAATACGCAACTTTGTGTGAAAACATCATCTTAAAAGGATACGGCGGAAATATAGGTTCTAACCATCTTCGAGAGTTATACATTTTTTTTGGACAAAACTCAGACTCCAATACTCTCTTTGACTCTTGGAAACAAAATATGCTTTTTCGAATTGGAATCGCTCTTGATGAGGGGAAAGATTATGAACTGTCTAAAACCTTAGTACGGGAAAAACAAAAAGAGTTGGGCGTAAGTGAATTGATTAGGATAAGGGACTTTAGTTATGGAGAAAGTTATTTAACAGAATACCTCAATTATTTCCTGGAAAGCAGTGAGGTCTCCTTAGAATCTCTTGGAAATATGGTCCAAGTATTTGGAGAGCCAACAACGTCGGAGCTTAATGAACTTAAGAATAGGTTCAATGAAAAATATTTGAGAGAGTATCTCGGATTCGTTGAATCTAAGTTTTCTCCGGATCTCATTTTAGAAGGGCAAAAAGATGACCGCATCTTTCAGCAGCTAATAGCCAATATTTCAAAACATATCACCTCCGAAAATCAAAAGTTAATCCATGATAGGATCAAAGACTTGATTTTTACCAAACTAAATCTAAACTCGATCATAGAACTCTGGATCAACGGTATCATCGATCAGGTTCCCACATCTATTTTGATGGAGTATTTCGAGGATCCTGAAATCAAATTGGATAGACAGGTTCAAATAATTGATACCTGCTTTTTGGATCAAAAACTTGAAATTTTGGCAAACTATTCGAAAGCTTTTGGAGAAGTTGAAGCAATAGGAATCATCAAAATCTTTTTGAAATCAAAGAACCCTCATCTTCAAGGGCAAATCGAAAAAGCAGGCCTTTTTGACTGGGCATTCTGGGAAAATGTAAAGGGAACTGATCTTTTGATTGGATTCCATGATTATCTGAAGCAAACTTTATCTGAGGAAAGAAAACTCGAACTATTTTTCCAAGGATTTTATCAGACCCCACCTGATTCTCAACTTATCAGTAAGTATCCAAATTTTGAGCAAAACCAATGGAAAAAGCTATTCTGGAAGGGCCACTTCGATTTTTCGGATCTCAGTAAATGGTACCTAAGATATTTAGAGAAATTTTCAGAAGATGCTGAGTGGGTCTATCATCAGGCGGAGGAAAACTTACCAGAAAAAGATTTTGAAGCCTTTGATCAGGCTGCATTCGAATTGATCGAGGCTTCAACCTACTTCCGTTTATGGAAATCAGGAAAAGCCAAGGTTGTTCCATATGCGGCCATTCCTGAAATCCTTCAGGGAGAATGGGATGATTACAAATTTTTGTTGGATTGTATCGATCAGGGTATAATGTCTAAAGAAGACCTTGAAATCATTCTCCTGGATTTGATCCGATTTAATCAGAATTCTGAAAATAGAGTCACTTTTAAAAAAATTGAGTTTGCGCTTTTTGCGCTTAACGTGATCAATGAAAAATTTAAAATAAACCCAACAATTCAAAGTTCTTCAGTAGCTAAGTTAATTCTTTGGGCAAATGGTGAGGAGGAGTCCTTAGTTTTTGAAACCTTGACAGGTAAGTTCATCTATTTCAGTCCTGAAAAGCAAGTCGAAATTATCAAAAAGTTATTTCACCTAAAAGCTACTGGACAATTTAACCTAACAATAGAAAAGCTATCCTTGCTGACAAAATTTGATCTTGACTTATTTTTATTAAATCAGCAGGATCATCCAGAAATCCCCGTTGATGTCTCGACCGATTTATTAGTCAAGCTTCTGGAATCAATTCAGAACAAGGGGGATTTCCTTTTTGAATCCGATTTAATCACTCTTGTACTGAATGACCTCCTATTGGATAAAACTCAAAAGTTCAAATTCGATCATTTTTTTGAACGTTGTAAAGGTAGAACAGAAGTAGATCATGAAAAGCACATTAATGGCTCAGTGGAAAAAAAGCCCTATAAGGATAAATTTTATTTTGAAATATTTGTTGAAGCTGAAATAAATCATTGGAAAAATAATCCTGATAAAAATCCGGATTTCCAAAAAATAAACAGCGAAATCAAATCAATACCTGGTTCAAAATTTAACCATTCAGAATATTATTGGGGGGTGCCTGGAAATCAAGAGGCTAAAGTTTGGGAATTAGCTATAAATCATAAGTTGAGAATAAATAATTCGAATGAGGAACTTGGCTCTAATAAACATTTGGCAAGCACGAGATTAACCTCTGTACCAAATGGAATCACTTTTTGTGAAGGAAGGCTTTCCAATAAAAAAGATAGCACCTTTAATGAACAATTTTGGTGGTGCAATGGCATGCCATGTCTGTCGCATTGCGAAACAATCCATTCAGCAGAGGATTGGAAAAACTATACACTTTTAGATTTTCTTAGAATATTAAATATCAATACCGATGAAATTACCACAAAGGGTGAATTGATTCCCCATGGGAAATTTTACAGGCTAATTTCTACAATCAATCGGTTCAATGAACTACTAAAAAAACTTTATTGTAAAGAGTGCGATCATATTTTACACCCAGTCGAAATAGGAAACTTTGGCGCCAGAAATGTAACCCGATTCCACTGTGTAAATGATAAATGTGGAAATGAAGAAGTGGTTTATTTAAATCATTGCCTCAATGGAAAGTGCAATAATATCGTCGATAGCAGAGTGTCAAAAACTTGTCCTAATGGTCTTTATATCTGTGATAAGTGTGGTTGCTGCTGTTCCCATGCCCAAGTAAATAGAAGGGTTCAAAATTTAAAAATGAATGGAGCTTCGATAAGTAACACCCTTTCAAATTCCTTAAATAAACAACTTGGACACTTGGAAAGAAGGGTTTTCTTCTGTTTTAAATGCGGTGGAAATATGGAGGAGGGACATTCAAATAAGGATATTTTGAAGTGTAGTAATTGTAAGTTAGAATACAATTTGAAACCCTATCGCTTTAAATTTCCGAATATAGGCCTTCCAAAGGAATCTACTGATTTTGCGGAATCAAAAAAACCTCCCAATGACTCAAAAGAGGATTTGCCTTTTTAATCGAATAGTTAACATCTATTGAACCTTCAAGCAAGACTCGGTTCACTTATTTTGAAACTTGAGACAATTGAAAAAATAGGTCATTCGAAACCAAATCTGTTACTTTAATAGTCAATTTCAATATGCAATCAATAACTCCATTGAAGGAAAAGCAATTCATTCCATGAGATTTTTTGTGGTTACTTCAAAAAAACGCAAGCACCAACCTACCTTCAATCGAAGATGATTTTCAGCAAGATTCATTATTTTCCCTCATGATTCAACAAAAAGTCACTAATGCATTTTCCAATAATTCGGATCTCAGAGTTCTTTTCCTATTTGATGAGAATGGGGATTTTGAAGAGGAAGTGAATGCTTTAAAGCTTGACCCAATCATTTGTATTCTTGGAAGTGACGCATTCTTCACACTTAAGAAGGATCTTTATACCAGCCTGGCTAATGAAAAAGTATTTCTGTACTTCAAATGCTCCTCTCCACATAAATCCAAGAAGTATTTAAATTTCCCCCTACTCGACTTATTAGAAGCTAATATGGAGCTTGTAATGGATGATGAGGAAGCTTTTTTAGAGGAGTTTGGTCTCAATCGCAGTCAGAAAAACATTGTAAAAAAGTATATCCGAGAACTGCAGTATTCATCCGTTCAGGCAGTTTGTAGCCCAATTTTAACAGCTGACAAATTAGATGAACCTACCCTTCAAAGGGGATTGATCTCTTCTTTCCTCAAGTTTAAAGAAATTACCACTTGGGATAATATTATCGCAAAATCACTTCTTTTAGCCTATCCAGACAAAGATCAAGATTGGAAAAGATTTCATAAAAAATTGAATGATAATGGCTTGCTACAAATCTTTGAGAAAAAGATAATTAATTATTTTGGCCCATTTAAGGATAATTTGGATCAAACATTACTTACTCGTTTCTTACAGCAAATCCGATATAATCAAATTACTCAGTGGATCCAAGATGCCTCCATAAATGATCCGTATAGGCAGCTAAAAATTAGTGACAGGAAAAATCTCACCGCTATTTTTCAACTGCTTCAACAAGCTTCAGCGCATCCACAAATTAATGGTAAGCTAAAAGAAGCCTTGGACTGGGCAGGAAAAACTATTCATGGTTCTGAGTTAATTAAAATTTATGGACCGGATGCAGAATATGGTGAGCTGACAGATAACATGTCTTGGACTTTACTTTCAGCTCAGGCAGTGCAATTGGATTACTCGCCAAAAGTGGCAGTCCAGAAATTAGAGAAGATATTTTCTGCGCATAAATTAAACGATGTGGTGATTGATGCTTTCGAATTTGCGATTCGAACCGGTGAAATGATTTCCCAAATCAATTCAATTCACACCTACACGCTGAATAACCCAGAAGACTATATTCTGCGATATACTGTTGATTGGAATAAAATTGACACTTCCTATCGTAGAGCAATTCAAGCCTTCAAAAGAATTGTTGGAACCCCAGAAGATTTTGATTCTGATAAATATTACAAGCTTCTCAATAAACACTATGACAATTTCTTGGAGAAATCTAATAGAGAATGGCTGAAGTGCTTAAATGAATTTGGCTTTGACTATGGCAAAATAAAAGCTCCAAAACAGTATGAGTTTTTTGATCGGGAAATTCGAGACAATGCATCTAAAACAGTGGTGATTATTTCTGATGCTTTACGGTATGAAGCGGCTAAAGAGCTGCTGGGAGTAATGCATGGTGATGATAAAAATGTCGCAGAGCTGGGCTATCAAATCGCATCAATCCCATCCAAAACCAGCTTGGGCATGGCACAATTACTACCACACCGGGATCTTCAATTTAATCAAGGGAATATTACTGAATCAGGAATCAATACGGAAGGAATCCATAACCGTGATCAAATCTTGAAAAACATCGATGCAGAGGCTGTTGCCATTCAGTTCAGCAAGGCGGAAAGTATGCCAAGAATCGAAGCGAGAGAACTATTCAAATCCCCTTTGGTCTATGTCTATCATGATGTGATTGATGCCCGAGGCGATAAAAGGTCAAGTGAACGGGGTACTTTTAATGCTATAACAGAGGCAGTATCTGAATTGAGTAAGTTTATTTCCAAGCTTCACCATACTTACAATGTCACACGTGTTTTTGTGACTTCAGATCATGGGTTTATCTATCAGGATATGGAGATTCAGGAACAAGATAAAGAACCTGCTCCGGGCTATGGGGATATTTCAAGTCACAATCGATATGAAATTTCATCCGAGGCAAAATCTCCAAGACTTGGCTATTGCTTTCCATTAGCCAAAACGAGTGATTTTAAAGATGGCGATCAAGTATATGTCACTATTCCTGAATCCATAAATCGCTATAAAAAGCAAGGAGTTGGTCATCAATTCATTCATGGCGGTGGTTCACTACAAGAACTTATTACTCCCGTTATTAACAGTTACCGAAAGTCCCAAGCGGTGGTAAAAAAGGTTAGGCCTTTGGTCGCCAATGAAAGCCAATTACGGATTGTATCCAATATTCTTCGAATCAATATCATACAGGAGAAAAAAGTATCCAGAAATGAAAAGGAGCTCAATTTAATTTTAGCACTTTATAAGGATAGTGAACTTGTGAGTAACGAAGTCAGTCTGACGCTTAACTCAACTTCGGACTCGCCAACTGATCGTGTCTTCAAAGTTGATTTAATACTGAATAACTCAGCTGCGAAAGAGTCTTTTCTTAAATTGAAAGGCTTTGATTTTGAAGAGCGACTCAACCCCCTATTTGACATTCGGGTACAAAACCAAACAATTATCCCAACTGATTTTTAAAGATGGAATTACAAGAAAAAATTTTAGCTCATTTCGAAGGGAAAGTGGTTCGGAAGGATCTTACTTCCAAAGTAAAAGGAAATGCAGTAGTTCCTACTTATGTCCTTGAATACCTTCTCGGCCAATATTGTGCGATTAATGATGAAGCTATTATCGAAGCAGGAATTGAAAAAGTTAAGGCTGTCATCCAAAATAATTACGTCCACAGAAGTGACGCCGAAATCGTAAAATCTAAAATCAGGCAAGAAGGTCAGTTCAAAATAATAGACAAGATCAATGTATCACTGAACGATAAGGCTAACATTTATGAGGCTGAATTTGCAAACCTTGGAATAAAGAAAGTACCCGTTGCTGATATAATGGTATTGGAAAATCAAAAGCTTTTAAGTGGCGCTGGTGTATGGTGTATTCTCACGATGGGCTATTCTCATGCTACCGAAACGGATGTCAGATGGATAATCCAAGACATTAGACCAATACAGGTAGCGAATGTAAGACTGGAAGAATATATTGAATCCAGAAAAGCTTTTACTTCAGATGAATGGCTGGATCTTCTTATGCAAAGCATTGGCCTTAACCCTGAATACTTTAACAAAAGAGGGAAGCTCATTCAAATCTCAAGGCTTATCACGCACACTGAGAATAACTTCAACTTCATTGAGTTGGGACCAAAAGGCACTGGCAAATCTCATGTTTTTTCTGAGCTGTCTCCGCATGGTGTGTTAGTTTCTGGAGGTGATGTTTCCAAAGCAAGACTGTTTGTAAATAACACAGGAAATAGAATAGGTCTGGTTGGTTTTTGGGACGTAGTGGCTTTAGATGAATTTGAACAAGAAAAAGGAGGCAAAAAGGTAGATGGGGATTTGGTAAAGATCATGCAAAACTACATGGCCAATCAATCTTTCAACCGCGGCAAAGACACTTACCAAGCGACAGCTTCCATGGCTTTTGTGGGTAACACCAAGCATACGGTACCCTACATGCTGAAAAATTCTCACCTCTTTGAATCAATCCCCGATGGCTATATCAAAGGCGCATTCTTGGACAGAATGCATATGTATATTCCTGGCTGGGAAGTCAGGATCTTAAAAAGCTCTGTCTTCACAAAAGATTATGGTTTTATCGTGGATTACCTTGCAGAAATCCTCAAAGAGTTAAGAAAAGCTGACTACAGCGGATTAATGGATAGGTTTATTGAATTGGATGGTTCATTGACCACCAGAGACAAAACAGCCGTCAGGAAATCATTTTCAGGTTTAGCTAAGCTTATTTATCCTAATAAGGAAATGAATGAAGCTCAAGTTCTCGAACTATTGGACTTTGCAATAGAAGGACGCAAAAGGGTGAAAGATCAACTTTATATTATTGACGAAACTTTTCGAAGTGAGAGAGTATCTTTTAAGTACCGGATAAAATCAAGTGGAGTCGAGGTAGAACCTGAAACGCTTGAAAAACTGAATTATCAAACTCAGCAAAAGGCTATAAAAGGATCTGAAAATCCAGTGGCATCTTTATCGAAAGAGGCTGGATCAGGAGAGCCCACTAAGCCACTTGTCGATTTAAAACCACATCAGATTAGCTTAAAGGATAATCAGACTGAGATTTCATATCAAATATTATTTGGAGATTATTTACGAGGGGCCAACAAAATTCAGCTTCAGGATCCATACATCAGAATGTATTATCAATTCAAAAACTTACTTGAATTTTGCCTGATGCTTAGTCAAGAGAAGCCCCCAGAAGACGAGATTGATTTGCACGTAATAAGTAATAACAATCCAGAGCATTTAGAGGACTCTCGGGCAAACTTTGAGGATCTACAGGAAAATGTAGCAGATCTTGGGATTCACCTCACATATGAGTTCGCAGACGTCCATGATAGATCAATAATCTCTGACAATGGCTGGAAGATCAACTTAGGAAGAGGATTGGATATTTTCGACCGCATAGAAGGTAAGTTCAACGCAGCAGACTTGGATCAAACCAAGCGAAAATGTAAGGCTTGTGATATTACGTTTATGAGGATTTAATAATAGCCTATTGCGGCTTGGATTAAAATTCTACCGAATTGTGCCACTTTCAAGATTTTAATGAAATAGTATTCTTTTTTAACCAATAGAGTAACACATATAACCCCCCTTTTTAAAATATGAGATTTCAAGATTGGTTTACAAGTAATCTGGATGAAACACAGTCATCCATCGTCCAAAAGGAAATGAGTAAAAGTTTTGTGGTGACAGGAAGCGCGGGAAGTGGAAAAACTATTTTGGCTCTAAACCGGGCGGTTCAGGCGAATTTGACTGGAACTTTTGAGATTTTAGTTTTCACTAAAGCCCTAAAAGTCATGATAAAATACGGCTTAAAAGTATTGGATTTACCACCAGACAGAGCGGCTTATGAGTGGTCTTGGAATACCCACGGGGTTGGACTTTTGGGTGATGTGTATGCAAAAGTAAAAAGCAGGGATGCTGAGAAGGAAGGGAAAAGAGGAGCTACAACATATGAACCTGACACACTTTACCTCAGAATCGATAACAGGATTGAGATTTACACAGCCTGCTCAAATGACCGCCGTGAATATTTCCAAGGTCTCCATGAAAAGGTACTTGAGGATTGTGCCGAAAATAAAATTACTGTTACCCAAAGGCGGTTAGAAGAAGCTGAATTGAAAAAATTTATCACCATTGACTATGCAGATTATGTCTCTGACGATGTTTATTACAATTTTTACAGGAGATCAAGGTGGTTTGAAAAAACAGGTGAATCAACAACACTTGACCTTTCAGATGAGTCAAACTTTGATCTGATATCAAGTGCTACACTCTACAAAAAGAAAATCCCGGTAGATCACATGATAATTGATGAAGCTCAGGATTTCCCGGTAGAGAATATAAAAGATTTCAAAAAAGAAGCCATTCAAAGTGCAGTATTCTTTGGGGATACTGTGCAGCAGGTCTATGAAGACCGAGGTGTTAGCATGGATACCATTGTAGCCGAACTTCAAATACCCCGATTTTCACTCTCCTACAATTATCGTCTACCGAAAGCTGTAGCTAAAATAGCAGAATTGATATCCAGCCCAAGACAAGATTTGGTATCATTCAGTAAAAAAAATAACGGAAGATCGGATTTTCCAGACTTTCCAAAACCGATTATAAAGGAATGCGATTCCTATGAGGAGGAAGTGAATTTTGTTCTGGATGAAATTGAAAACAACGGATTGACAGATGTAGGGATATTAGTTCCATCCGAAGAAGATGTAAAATACGTTTGGTCAATTCTTCAAGAAAATGGAATAGACAGCCAAGTTAAGTTTAACGAGCATTTTGTTGACCATAGAGGTTATAATATGTTCCGACAAATAGATACTCTTGATTTTTCGAATCCAGATATCCCAAGTATTCTCACTTTCCATTCTGCCAAAGGCACCCAATTTGATAATGTGTTTATTCTTTTCGCTGAGGAAGGAGATGTTAAAAGAAATCCTTTTTATGTAGCAATTACCAGACCTATGAGACAATTGTACATTACTTTCACTCATACGCTAACGAAATTGTTCGAGAGAGTTCCTCCTGAATATTATGATCGTTTTTAACCATGGATACTAAAACAAGACAGGGATATTGGTTACCAGTCAACACTTGGAGCGTTGTGGAAATCCTATCTACGGAAAGTATATCTCCTTTGGAGTTTTACTCACTGAGAACTTTTGGTTCTAAAAATATTAACTCTTTTGGAGATTTAGGAGAGGTTAAGCAGCTCAAAAATTGCATCACTCTTTACCCTGAGGAATTCAATTTTTATCCCAATATGGGCAATCCTGTCTTGTTTTACATCGAGCATGACACATTCGATGAAGAGTTTTTGAAAACGGATGAGGATGGGTTGGCTTACTATCCAAAAACCATATATCTAAAGAAAGGAAACTTTAAAATCCGGTTTATTAATGAAGATGACAAAACCATGTTTTTGGCAAATTCCAAAATGGGTCTGGAAATGAAAACTTTGAAAAAGTATAACATCAACTTATTCAATAATGGGCAACAGTCCATTATTCATGTTATTCCACATCCAAAAAAGGAATACAACTTTAATCCAAATCAACTGCATAAAACCCCATCCGATAAATCAGCTATCTCCTTTGACAAGGCTTACAACCAAATCAAAGGGTTAGTGTACGGTTTTGTTTGTGGGACTGTGGGTCGAAAATCTAAAACCGAATTGGATTTGACATTCTGCATGAGTAAAATCAAAAATAAAATAACCACCCTCAGAACCTATTTTGGGATATCCGAAACGTACGAGCCTGCAATTTTACAAGAGGTAAAAGGACTAATCGAAGAAGGCGAATCATTATGGAGAAAGTTTGCCGATGAAAAAAATCTTGAATTTCACGCCATCAAGATCCGATTGAATGAACTGCAAGATTTACAGCTTTCAAAGCTAAAAGAAATTCAAAACAAAAAAGACTTCATTCGTGGCGCCAAACCCGAAACCATCAGGCAGTTGGAGAAGAAAATCGAGGCGCTCAAAAATGAAAAGATACCACTGGAGAGACAGCGTCAAAAACTTTGGAACGATCGGGATGCCATAAAAGAAAGAGCAAATACATTGAATGGCAGGAAAAGAGGACCGGAACAGGATCTGAAGAAATCGCTTAATGAAGAAATCAACCAACTTCAAAAAGTCATCAATGGCATAGCTACAGAACTCAAACCAATCAATGCCCAAATCAGAGCTTTGGAAGATGAACTGAGGGAATATCATTTTGATGGAGGAACCCAGTTTGACGGCACTATAGATGAACTTTTTTATAAGATAAGTTCCACTATTAACTCGATGATTCTTTCCATTCCTGATTACTTCAAGAACCAGGAGGAAGTCAAGGCATTACCGTCCCTAAAAGGCTTAGACTTTGATATCAATTCTCTTACCCAGTGCTACATGACCGAAGAGCACAGTGGCAAGGTTGTCTTGAAATTAGAATCTGAGTTTTTTCGAGAACTCGACGAGTTGAACAAGGAGCTTTTTGAAATGATCATTGAGACCATTTTGCTAAAGGCTGGATCCAACGTGAGTGGTGTTTCAGACTTTAGTATAACCCAAGTATTAGAAGCAGTTACTGAACAAGCCAAATCACTCGGAAATGTGCAGATCAATGAGGTACTGGCCGCCTTATTGGAATACCGAATGACTCGCAGGGGAAAAATTATTTTTCCAAAGGAGCAGATTGTTCTTCGAAATTTTGTGGGGTTGGTTATGAAACCATACAGTGCTGAGGAATTAATCAAGTTTTTACAGACCAAAGGATTCAATGACCCCCAAATCATTTATCCTATGTGGGGCGCATTTATTGGCTTTGCCAGCATGCCGAAAACCTTTACAAATTCGGTTCTTCAAGATTCAGCGAACCCTCTTATTGACCAAATAGATGATTACCTATTTTCCAATTTTTTGAATTAATCAAAAATAGGAATACGCTTTCCATGAAGATCTGAAGCAAATGTTTTCTTAAAAAATTTAATTGGAATTCCATTCAGAGTATAATCCTATATCCGGGTTCTTAAGAGCTTAAAGAAAAGGTTGGCAAATTCCACAAAGGAAAAACCAGTGACAATATGTGCAATTTAGGTTTCATCAATATGTTAAATTCAGAAGGAAAGTCAGATAGCGTAATCTGTAAAAGCATTTTGCGCACTTCAGAAGATTTTATTCAAATTTCAAAACTTGTCAGGTTTCAAGGTTATTTAAGCTACGTATGGATAATTACGATTCAGTATTGACTCATGAATTAATCCATTAGACAGGCCACCATTCAAGATGCAAAAGAAGTTTTGGGAGGGAATTTGGAAAGCCAGAATATGCATTTGAAAAATTTGGTAGTGCACTTTTTGCTATGCATTTGTATAAGATAACTTACCCGAGAGAAGATCATTCTAAATACCTTAATAATTTAAAAGTATTAGACAACGACTTTACCCGCTTATACTTAGTAATAGAATTGGCTAAATATGCAGACTATTGGCTAATGGAAAAAAACTGGAATCTATCCTTATGATTTTAAAAAACAGGAACCGAAATTCTTTAATGAAGAACGAATTGAGGTTTGGACATAATTAAATTACTTGTAGGTGATTCACTATTATGACCAAGTAATGAATTCCTTTACACAAGACTTAAAAATTGCTTAGGTCAATATCGATAAAACCGACTGGTATGTACTCACCTCGTGCTTTAGCCTTACTCCTAATCTCCATATGAAAAAACAAGAGTTTTAAAGTGAGCTCAGGATCAAGATAATCTCCCGCCTCAATAAATTCATCCGTTTCGGCTTCATTAAGGGCATAATATTTTTTTACAAGCTTTTCCTGCAAAGGAATAAACCAAGCCCAAAAACTTGGAAATTGATTAAAAATATCTCCTTCAAGGAGCTTCTCTTGGAAGTGAATCCTATAAGCTTGTTCCGCAGTAAGGTCGTAGAAAAAGTGATCACATTGCTCGTCCAAGATAATTTTTTCAATCTCTTGAAAGTCCTCTATCAAGACTTTTTCACTGAACTTTTGTATCCTGTATTCAGCTTCTAAATACCCTTTTTCTTTTAATCTGGTTATGCATTGAAAGTTACACAACAAGCTTCCGTAGGAATAGGAAAAACTGCGCCACTTGAGGGATTCAAAGGGAGGTACTTGAACTGTTCCTTCTTCGATAAAATCAAATGTTGACCTGAACTTTAACAACCAAGCTTCCAACTCCTCAAAAGTAAAAGGGCCCTTGGTGTTATTTAATTCCGTCATGGCTCGTAAAGCAATTTCTGTATGAACAGTTTGGTCTGGAGAACTCAGATAATCCTGTTTCTCATCCAAATGAATGCGCATGTGAAATGCCTCGCCATACCAATCCTTTGGCTCATGGCATATTATGTCATGGCAATGAAAAATATCGGTGATTTCATAATCATTTTGATCATCAGACAGCTCTAATAAAAATCGAAAACTCAGGTTATTCCTTGTTTGATTTCCAACAAAGCGATAAGCTGACCGGATCTTATCAGGGTTGCAGGAAAGGTTACAACAATTTCCAGATAAGACCTCCAGATATTCGTCTCCCTCTTTTTTGAAATCAATGAAAATCTTTTCAAGTTTTCGCACAAATACTTCTAATGGAACTTCCTGATAGGTGTATTGCGGATCCAAGAGCTCCTCTAATTGTTGAGCATCCATTTCAGAGAAAGCCTTTAAGACTTGGTTGAGATAAAAATTCATGTTCCTGTTCAATATAAAAATCTTAAAATAGTAGATTCATAATTCAAAAAAAACTCAAGCAATTTGAAAAGTGCTCTAAAATTAATTGCTGAAATTAAACCGCAATTTGTCATGTGGGTTTTGCATCATGAGACCGTTGCAGGAAAAAAATAATATAAATATCTGATTTATAGATTATTAAGTGTATTTTTTCAGTGTTTTTTTGATTGTTTTATGTATTTTAGGGTATGAAAAACGAACAGAAACTGTGCTTTGCGGACTACATGGTCCAGAAGAGAAAAATCAAGCAAGAATTCTTCAATCAGATCAATCAACTAATTGGCGCCCGGTTTCCAATATCATCAACAAGCATTATCAAAAAGGCGAAAGCGCCGTAGGCCGCCGTTCCTATGAAGGAATCGTTCTTTTTAAGATGACTCTTCTGCAGACCTGGTATGGTCTGAGCGACTACGAGGTCGAAGATCGGGTAAATGACAGCATTTCTTTTAGTCGTTTTGTGGGCATCAGCCTGGATAATTCGGTTCCTGACCACAGCGTAATTAGTCGTTTCAGGACTGAACTTACCAAAAAAGGGGTGTATGAAAAGCTCTTCAAGGCAATGAACAAACAACTCGAGAAGCATAAAATAATCGTAAAGACCGGTGCAATTGTAGATGCCAGCATCATAGATACCCCATTGAAATCCAAAGGGAAAACCACCTACGAAGTAGAGGTAGATCGGTCTGAGCAAGAAAGAACCCCGGAGGAGCAGGAAAACGAGCAGCAGGCGCATGTACTCATCAAAAAGCAACATCCCGGTGTGGACAGCGAAATCAGATGGATAAAGAAAGCAGGGAAAACGCGGTATGGCTACAAGAAACACTATGTGACCGATACAGAAGGCTTGGTGCTCGGGGTGCTTACCACTCCGGCAAATGTGAATGAGATAGCCAATCTGGAAGAGGTATTGGCCACTGCAGATCTGCCGGAAAACATCCATGTCTATGGAGACAAGGGCTACCGATCTGCCAAGAATGAAGAACTATTAAAGAGCAAAAACTTAAAAAGTAGAATCCTTCATAAAGCCAAAAAAGGACAAGCCCTGACAGAGCGCGAAAAACTTAGGAACAGGCTGATTGGCAAAACCAGATTTAAGGTAGAGCGGACATTTGGAGGCATAAACAGATGGTTTAATTCTACCTGTGCCAGATACAGGGGTATTCTGAAAATGCATATCCAGAATGTGATGGAAGCTATAGCCTACAACCTATACAGGTCTCCGGGGATAGTTGCGTACAAACTGATAAAAACAGCACAGTAGCTATGAAAAAAGGCTGGAAAGGAGCCTTTTTAAAACGATATGATTGATTTTTTCCAATCTAAAAACAAAATATGGCGCGAAAAAAGCCGAAAAAGCGGGAATGTTTTTCAAGAAAGTTCTTTTGCAACGGTCTTTCTTCGATAGGAACGATTTCCCGCACTGCTAAGACGTAGCCAATGATCACCACATCTCTTTCTAACTGGGTCATCTTGTCCTTAACGTAATAAACATTTACAGGAAGATCATCAGGGAACATCTCTATGTTTATGATGTCACCAGTTTGAAACGATAGGTTGCCCTGAAATTGTATGAAGTTAGACGAACCAAATTCACCCCAATAAAACTGAGTAATGGCGCTCGGTAGTGAAAGCCCTTGAGAATCACTAAGGATTGAATAATGAAGGTTTTCCATATTAGCCCTACTACATTGGTAATTAAAGCATTGTTTAATCTCCTCCATGTAATGCTTAAGAGCGTCCTCGCTGTACTTGAGCCTCTTCATGCAGCGATTTATATGTAAAGGGATATCAAAGAGGATTACTCCTACTTGATTATCCACCAAGTAATCAGTTAGCTTTTTGTGTTCTGTTCCTTCTTTAAAATTTCCTTTAAGCCATTTGGCTATGATGCTTACTTCATAGTAAAGCGCATTTAATTCATTTTTCATAGAACTTTGGTTTTGTGTATTCGATGAGGATTTTCCTTACCAAATCATAGGGGGGGTGTACTTCACCATGGGTATGAAGTCAAAATATTTTTTTGATTTTTTTTTCGATTTTAGGATTATTTGCTTACCGTTGAAATAAAAAGTGCGCAGGATGTTATTGTATTCTGGGACTGATCAATTGTCATCGGCTTAGAGTCTATGCCACTTCTTCAGGTGGACTTAACCTTGATAACAACTCATCCCAGCCTTGGATTTTACCTTTTACTAAAAGGCTTAAGCTTTTAAGTACAATATCCCGCTCTTCTTCAACCCTTACAATAATGTTCCGTAATCTTTGGATTTCGTCCACCTCATCTGCAATATTTGGTTTCCTGTAGTTCTCAACAGAAACTCCATACTTTTTCCTCCATAGTTGAGCCCATTTTCTAATGAGATCAGGGCTATGAATCCCCATATCCTTAGCGATTTTACCCGAGCTTTCACCATTTAAAAATCTCCGCACAGCTTCATCTTTTACTTTTTGATCATAATATATCCGTTCCATTTTTATTTGATTTAATGGTTGAGGTAGATCCATTTGCAAGAGAATCTACAATTGATTAAGCACGACGCGATACGTGAATGTAGGACAAAATAACTGGTAAAACAAAATTTAATAATGAAAAATTAATTAAAACAGTATAATATACTGTTTAAAGATATTTAATGTATAAAAAATCTGAAAACAATAAAAAGACCGGTTTGTGATTTTTATCAGGAATAGTATGAGTGGCCCATGAATAAGATTCTTTTCGTTTACCTAACCAAAGTTGATAATGCGCTTGGTTGTTATTTCCTCATTCCACTAAGCTTCGAGCTGTAAAGGCAAGCAAGAGATGGTTCAGTAAAGTAGAGAAACAAGCAGGAATTAGATTAGGGTCTTGGCTTATGGGTGGTATTGTGGAAAGCTCACTGTTCGACATTTATTGATGCTGTTTGATGCTGTGCCTCTCTTAACCGAAAACAATCCTCCCCAAGTTTTATTCTGTTCATACTTGCTTTTTACTATTTCTATTTTTTTTCGAAGTTCTAAGTGGAAAAGGGGCAAGCCCCTTTAAATCCCCGCTTCGCTCGGTTCACTCCTGATAGAAAGTTAGTGTCAGTAAAGTATTATGCAGTACTTCGTACAGCAAGATACTTTACCTCTTTCTAACTTTCTACCCGAAATCATGGAGCATAAACATTTGAATTCAGGATCTGTATCTAATATTTTTTGTTAAGGCGTAGGGCAAGCTAAGAAAGGTTCACTCTTCGTTTCCTTTCAATCAACTTTCCAAAAAACCATTGAGGACAGACGTGGTGTTACTCAGTCACTTTAGTAAGCAGTAGGCGATGTTAGCAGGAAATAGCAGTAAAACAGACAGTAGCATCCAACCTTAATTGGTAATTTTATTTCATTTCCTGTATCCCTGGTTTCGGGATAGTTGTTAGTAAGGGATCGGATCGTTCAGTACGAAGTACTGGATGATATGAGGCCGAAACTAAAGCTATATCCGTGGTAGTTCTATGCGCGAAGCGGGGATTTAAAGGGGCTTGCCCCTTTTAAAGTGATAAGAAAGAAAAAATTATGGGGAGTATTTGTGGATTGGAGTTAGTGGAAAATAATTAATCAATCCCATTCCTTGGTTAGTCTACTTTTTTCTGTGCCAAGAAGTTTATTTGCTATCAATCTTATGCCAGCAGATTCTACTACATAAATAAACAGATTGTTGATAGGAGCTGGTAATTATGTAATTATATTTTTTTGGGAGTAACTGTTCTTTCCCAAAAAGATAATGTCTTTTAATTATTGATTCAATGGGATCCATCTTTTACCCTCGCTACTGTAAGCCGCGCAAGTAATCCAATCTTTGTCAGTCTTTTCGAACTCCAAAGCCAAAAGCTTAGGTATTGCATCGCCATAAATTACGACATCAAAAACCACATCCTTACCAACCGTTGAGGCCTTAAATGATAACTTTGGAAAGGACTTTGCTTTCGACTCGTGCTTACTTCGCGTTCCATCTGCATCAGTCACCAAATCACCTCGGGAAAATCTAATAACCGAAAGAGGTAAATCCTTTTGAATCAAATGGATTGTTGCACCCTTTCTGAAGCTGTAAAACGTTTCGTTTACTTTGAATGAATGTTTGCTCATAATTTCTAACTGTTTTAGTGTTTATCAGAAAGAAAACTTTTCTCTCCGAACCATAGGGGGGTATACATCACCATGCCTCACTTTACGTTTTATCCAAATAATTTTTTTTCTAATTTTTTTTTCTATGGGATTGATTGGTTGTTGGGGAGTGGACTGTTGGGGCCCTTTCCTTATTTTTTTGTTAGTTTGGATTCTTTTCCTTTGCAGAGGAAGATCACTAAAGGAAAAAGAAAAGAGGGCAAGGGCAGTTTGGGGAATGGTTCATATGGAATGGTATTAGGGGGAGCGGTGTTTGTGCGACGGTCTGGGATGGGGAGGATGTGACAGGATCGGACACAGGATTGGACTGACCAGGGGGAGGGGAAATGCTGGGTTTGAGACGAGAGCATACCCTCGTACCTCAGGTATATAGGACTTGGTAATACTATAATCAATTGACTAATAATGGTTTAAGTATAAATTGGTAGCACTGTCAATGCGGTGGAATGGTAATGGTGATACCATAAAAGGTATTATTTTTCAAAATCTTTGACAAAATGCTCCAATATGCCAAGAATCAAAGAGAAAGCTAAAGAAATTTTTATGATTTATTCATGTTGTTCCTGAAGTATAACACTTGTACAATTGTAAGCAGAAGCAGATGATATTAAACCATTATTAGGTCCGTGAAAAAAAAAATTACAATAAGCTATATCTCTGGGTATAAAAAAGCAGATGAGGCTGGAATTTTATCAGAGGAAATATTTAAGTCAGTAAAAATTGACAAAATGTATACGAAGCTTTATTCTTCAGGAATGATAAAGCTGAGTATGCTTAAAGGAATTCCATTCCCTTTGTTTATGTTTTTATGCCAATCATGTAAAAATGATGGAGTAGTACATTCTGGAGAGGTCTATTGTGAGGAATTTTTAATTTGGTTTGAAAAGGCAGCGGGAGTAAAAAGTAATTACTCATTGGAAACAATAGGGAAGGGTTACGCTCAACTTACAAAAGCAGAACTCTTAATAAAATTGGGGCTTGGAAGGTATAGAATAAATCCTGTTCACTTTTGGAAAGGAAGTATTGAGCGAGAAAGAGTAGATGCCGTTAGAAAGCTTCTTGAAGATAAAACAATAGAGCCTTGGATAACAGATAGTGATAAAAAAAAACGGCCCAAAAGGGCCAGGTCAAAGAAAGTGGATATCGCAAAGGGTTTGGACTTCGATGATTTTGAGGTATAGCATCTCTCATAAAAACTGATATGACTGGACCTTGTTGGAACAGTATAATTTGATAGGGTTCGAGTAAGTCAAAGAAATTCTTTATCAAAGAAGCTCGCAGATCTAAAACCTACGAACTTCCTGAAAGATCATGAATATTCCATTTTTTTGTGAAAAACCGTCCTACTTGTCGAATGCAAAGAAGAAAATTGTTTTTAATTAAGCATTGTTCGAAGTGTTGAAGGTCTTCCAAATTTTGAATTATTGCTTTCTTTCCTGATATGTGTACAATCCAATAAAGGCTGGTTCTCAATAAAAGTTTGAATATCCTCATACCTGTAGGAGTGTTGTCCTTTTATCAGAGTAGAAGGGATGAAGCCTTTTTTCCTCCATCTACCTAAGGTTTTTGTGCTAATGTTCAAAATAGGTGCTGCTTGACATGGTTTTAGCAGTGTATTAGAGGTGTAAGCTTCTAAGATGGTCTTTTGAGGCACTTCTCGTGCTACCATTTCTTTTTCACTAAGGTCTTGCTTAAATTGTCTAAACTCTTCTCTGATGAGCTCTTGGAGTATTGATTTCAGGTCTTTATTTATGTGTTGTTCTTCTGTGATATTCATTATTTAGCTATTGTGGTGTGGTTGAAATATTGATTAAGATTCGATTACAGAGAATCTTATTTAAAGCTTGAAAAAGTCTTCCTCATTCCCTGAGATCTCTTTAAGAGCAATTCAGGTGAATGGTTGTCTACATAGCTTTTTTCAGTTGTTTTAATAGAGCTGTGGGCTAACTGTTGTGAAGCATCGCTTATGCCCATATGCTTACTTACTATGTTCCCAAAGGTCTTTCGGCCAAGATGGGAGGATACTGAAAAGCTCAATACCATATTGTTATAAGCAAATAAGGTCTTGAGTAGGCGATTAAACACTTGTAGGGAAGGAGCTGAGAATACAGCGTCCGAACTTGACTTTGTGATTGTTCTTCGTTTTCCTACTCGCTTATCAATCCTTAAGTTCTTATCAAGCAGTTTTTTGGTTGGTTCTACTATACAGATTTGTGCGTAAACTTCTGTCTTTAAGCGCTTATATACTATGAAATCCTCTCCGTAAAGGTGCTGAACCTTATCCATGGAAAAGGATCGCATATCGGAGAAAGACATTCCTGTAAAGCACATAAAGAGGAATGCGTCCTTAATTACATCATAAGGTTGACTGGGTAAGGCAAAGTTATATGCCTTTTTAAGTTGAGCCTCAGTCAAGTTTTCTTGGTTTGTTTGAGCCTCTTTAAGCTTTATCCTATCCTCTAATGGGTTTCTTTTTAACCACTCATTCTTCACTGCGTACCTAAATAGTTGCCCAAGGTTTGACATCTTCTTGTTTACGGTAACATTGATATTATTGATTGGCTCCGATTGAAGGTAGTTTGAAAAGGCTGTAACGAAGTCGAAGTTTATCTCGCTCACATAGAAATCAGGCCTTTTGTATTTAAACTTTATGAAGCCTGCAAGCTGGCCTTTCAGAACAGTAAATTTTTCTATTAAATGAGTTGTAGCATTTCCGCTATTAACAGCAATGGTCTTATGCTGAATTAAAAGATCAGCTAATTCCAATAGTGTGACTTCCTTCCTTTGGGATGAGGTCATGTAACTGACAATCAATTCCGGATCAGGAGACTTTCCAGAATCTGATATCTTTTGAAATGCTTCTCTGACCTTTTCAAATAGGCTTTCGAGGCTGTTTCTTGAGGAGATAACATTCTTTGATTGACCAATGATATTTCCTTTGGAATATGCCTTTGGTTCAATAGTTATTCCAGTGGAAAGTTTTTTGATGGGGTAGCCCGTTACTCGGATAGTAAGGAAGATTGATAGTAGCTTAGTGTTTGACCTTAGCGGTCTTGTGTAAATAGATAGGGAAAGTTTATGAGAAATCATACGGCTTTATTAGGTGAGAATTAAATGAATAAATCAACAACTGATATTGGTATGATAAGGGGTCTTTTAATTAGTTAGGTCGTGTGTACGCTTTAACATCTGTCCGTGTGTATGCTTTTGTGTACTATTCATGTCATGAGATGTCTCATTTGTCGTAGGACAAGATACTCAATTTCAGTCAAAAAACCTTATAAAATATTTTATAAATTGAATTTATATTTAATAAATTTTGATAAATAAAATAAAACATAAATAATATTCTGAAAAATTTGGATTTACCAATAATGCTTAGGCATAAAAAAAGCGTCAAAGTAGTTAAACTTTGACGCTAAGCAGAGGAGGAGGGATTCGAACCCCCGGTACCTCACGGTACAACGGTTTTCAAGACCGCCGCGATCGACCACTCTGCCACTCCTCTTTGGTCATTAGGTCTCGCTCTTTTCAGATCGAGAGTGCAAAAGTATATTTTTTAGGCTTTTCCAGCAAGTGACTTTCTTGTTTTTATTGCAAACAGCTGAATATTAGGATAAAAGTTTTTTCTAAGCAGAGAGTTTCTTTTTCCAGATTTTCTTAAAATTAAAATTATTGAATCAAATGTGATTCATCTTGACTCGCCGTCCATAATTCCGTTCCTGCCGAAGTTCCTCTAATTTAATTACTTAGCTCCTTAGATCAAATCCGATGAACCACAAGATTGATTTGTCCTTTTATTCAGTAATTCACCTTGTTGAAATAAGGCTGAGAGTTGCCAAGACTTCCTTATTCTGCATTTACCTAACAAATTAAAATAATATTTTAGAGTATAAATAGATCTCTATCCGCAAGCAATATTTGTCAATTAGGAACACTATTCTTGGAATTTCTCAAGCTAAAGTTTACGATAAAAAACTGGGGGAGGAGTTCTCCATTTATGTTTTTAACGTCCGAGAACTGCTTTTGAATAATTTGGGGTCAAGAATTTCCCGGAAAATAAGATCCTTAAATTTCAAAATTTTGAAGGAGACCTATTTTAATTTGATTAAAATTGAAAATATAATCATGACATGAAGCAGCCAATGTTAGCATTGCCCGTCTTCAGAAGTGGAGTTTTTAACCCAAAATTCAACAGACAGAAATGAAGAAAAAATCAAGCCTTTTGACGTTAATTGGAATTGCAATACTCAGCCTTATACAGGCGTGTCAGCAGGAATCCAAAGAGACAGTTTTGAGCCTACCAAAATATCCTAATATCATCTTCATACACCTTGATGATCTTGGATATGGCGATGTCAGTGCCTACGGAGCAGGAACACTTCAGACACCAAATATGGATATGCTCGCAAATGGAGGGATGCGATTCACGAATGGCTATGCTTCTTCTGCCACTTGCTCACCAAGTCGGTATGCATTATTAACTGGTACCTATCCTTGGCGAAATAAGGATGCTAAAATATTGCCGGGCACAGCTCCACTCTTGATCGATACTACTCAACTCACTTTACCAAAAATATTAAAAGAACAAGGCTACCATACTGCGGTAATTGGAAAGTGGCACATGGGCTTAGGTGCAGGTAATGTGGACTGGAATCAAGAGATTTCTCCAGGTCCCAATCAAGTCGGATTTGATTATTCTCATATATTGGCTGCGACACAAGACCGAGTACCGACGGTCTATATCCAAAATGGGAAAGTGGTCAATCTGGATCCAACTGACCCTATTCAGGTAGATTACAACACGAATTTCGAAGGAGAACCTACGGCAATTTCTCATCCGGAAAAGTTGAGTATGAAGTGGCATCATGGCCATAATAACAGTATTGTGAATGGAATCCCAAGAATCGGATTTATGAAAGGTGGAGCACAGGCCAAGTGGAGTGATGTGGACATGGCGGATCATTTCCTGGATCAGGTGAAGAGCTACGTTGGTGAACGAGCGCAAACCGGAGCACCTTTTTTTCTTTTTTATGCATTGCAGCAGCCACATGTACCGAGAACACCCCACCCAAGATTTGAAGGTACATCTGGTATGGGGCCACGAGGGGATGTTATTTTGGAAGCTGATTGGGTAATTGGAGAGTTGATCAAAACGCTGGAAGAGCAAGGGCTATTGGAAAACACGATGATTTTATTTTCAAGTGATAATGGGCCAGTACTGAATGATGGCTATTACGATGATGCGGTAGAGAAAAGCGGAAATCATACGCCCGCAGGCCCTCTGAGAGGAGGGAAGTATTCCCTTTTTGAGGCAGGTACACGAGTTCCATTTATCACCTATTGGAAAGGAATGATTATGCCGGGAGTTTCGGATGCATTGGTAACTCAGATCGATCTTCTTTCATCCATAGCGGCGTTGGTAGGAAGCGAAAAAAGTAGTCCGGATAGTGAGAATTTACTGGAAACTTTTTTGGGGAAAAGCCAAAACGGAAGGGATTCATTCGTGTTGGAAGCAACCACCAGAACAGCATTACGAGCGGGTGACTGGCTGATGATCCCACCGTATAAGGGTCCTGAGGTTGAGAAAAATGTAAATATAGAATTAGGTAATAGCGCTGAATACCAACTTTTCAATTTGAAGGAAGATATTGGTCAAAACACAGGTCTAGCTCAACTTAATCCTGAAAAACTACAGGAAATGATTTCTCTTTATGAAGAAATCCGAAATCCAAATAAACAGGATGTTGAGGAGTTGGAATTGAAATGAAAAATAGAGTATTGAGTAGCTATATGATAGAATCAAGACTTTTAGAATTGAGACGCTCAGAGTTATGAGGAATGAGTTAGTACCAAAATTTTAGAATTAGGAGAGTATTATTATGTAGATTTTAGAACCAAAAATTGAGAGAGAAGGGATTAGAGAAAGGACAAAAGATTAAGGTCCCGCTTCCTATTGGAGATTAAAAAATTACGGGCTGATTTCTCTATTCTAGATGCTCACTGATCTTGATAATTATCGGGATTGCCAACGGAAATCTTCCTGCTGAACAAAACCTTCGAGGTAAATCCATATCGCAATCGGGAGACCTCAAAAGATACTTTATGGTCTTTTGAGAAACCTTAGCCCTTTTTGTGGTAAAAAAACATTGTCATTGAAAACCTTCGAGATTTATCTTCTTTACTCCAAAACCAAAGGTTCGGGAAGAGACTTTATATGTCAGCTATATCCCCAATTACTTGTCTTCGGACTCCTGATTTGACGCTCGTTTCCAGACGGTGATTGAGGGCGTGAGGAGAAATCCTATGAATTTTCAATACCATGGGTTGCACCCATGGCAGTTACAAGATGCGCCTTCATCGCTTTGGTCAAGCTATACTTTGTGCTCCTTTGTGAAACCTTAGTGAACTTTGTGTTAAAAAAGGAGACCCTTCGGCTGGTGAGCTCGCCGAACAATAGAGCCTTTTCGATGAAAAAACATTGTCATTGAAAACCTTCGAGATTTATCTTCTTTACTCCAAAACCAAAGGTTCGGGAAGAGACTTTATATGTCAGCTATATCCTCAATTACTTGTCTTCGGACTCCTGATTTGACGCTCGTTTCCAGACGGTGATTGAGGGCGTGAGGAGAAATCCTATGAATTTTCAATACCATGGGTTGCACCCATGGCAGTTACAAGATGCGCCTTCATCGCTTTGGTCAAGCTATACTTTGTGCTCCTTTGTGAAACCTTAGTGAACTTTGAGGTGAAAAAGGAGAACCCTCGGCTGGTGAGCTCGCCGAACAATAGAGCCTTTTCGATGAAAAACATTGTCATTGAAAACCTTCGAGATTTATCTTCTTTGTTCCAGAAACAAAAGTTCGTTAAAAGATCTCAAAGGTTACCAGTTACTGCTGACAACTGAAAACTGAAGACTGCCTACTGCTCCTTCTCCTCTTCCACCCACTGCTTCACGACCTTTTCCAGTAGATCCAATGGCAATGCTCCACCACCAAGCACAGTATCATGGAACCCTTTCAAATCAAACTTATCACCTAGCTCTGCTTCAGCCATTTTACGAAGTTCCTGAATTTTGATCATGCCGATTTTATATCCCGTTGCCTGTCCAGGCATGACCATATAGCGTCTGACTTCCGCCTGAATTGCCCCTGGAGCGATCGATGAGTTTTCGGAGAAATATTGAATCGCTTCTGCTTCTGTCCATCCTTTTGAGTGAATACCTGTGTCTACAACCAATCGGATTGCTCTCCAGATTTCGTTCACCAGCCGGCCAAAATCATAATAAGGGTTTTCATATTGACCCATCTCTTTTGCCAATTCTTCAGAATAGAGTGCCCAGCCTTCCACATAGGCATTGAAGCCCAGCTGAGTTCGGAATTTGGGAACTGATTCAAGTTCTTGCGCAATTGAGATCTGCATATGATGGCCCGGACTGCCTTCATGATAGGCCACACCTTCCATGGTCGACTTTGGCATAGCATTCATATCTGAAAGGTGGACGTAATATGTCCCAGAGCGAGAACCATCGGGTGTACCTTGATTATAATGTTGCGGGGCGCCGTCTTGCTCGCGGAATGATTCCACCCGTTTCACGACCAAATCAGCTTTGGGTAGTATTCCGAAATAGTCCGGCAGTTTCTTTTTGATCTCATCCAAAAATGCCGTACTCTCATCCAGATAGGCCTGTCTGCCTTCGTCTGTATTGGGGAAGAAAAACTGAGGATTGCTATTTACAAATTTGAAAAACTCACTCAAGTCCCCTTCAAAACCTACTTGCTCCTTGATTGCGACCATCTCTTCTTGGATCCGCTTGACCTCTTTCAATCCTATTTGATGAATTTCGTCTGCGGAAAGAGCAGTAGTCGTTGAGGATTTGAGTTTGTGAGCATAAAGTGCATTTCCATTTTCATGTCGACTTACTCCAGTGGGTTTTTCTTCCAAGTTTGGAAGTTCTGATTCCAGCCAAGCAATCAAATCCGCATAGGCAGGCTGAAAACTGTCGACTAGATTTGCTTTAGCCTGCGTTCTAAATTCCTCTGCCTGCTCGGTATTGATTTTATCCGAAGACTCCAAGGTCTCAATTTTCGCAAGTGCATCACTCCAGATAGCTGAATTTATATCTCCGCCGTCTACAAATGGCTGCCCCAAAAGAAGTGCCTTGGACTGCTGGATCACATATTCATAAGCAAATTTGGGTGGCCTTACACTCGCTTTAGTCTGTAGTTTGGCTCGTTCTGTCAGTTGATTTATAGCCCGTCCCATTTCCTTGTATCGGGAGATTAAAGCTTCCATATCTGCTGCTTCATCCACTTTGTGATAGTTGATAATCATGCTGGGAAGCATGCTATGAGCCCCAGTCATCTGATTAAATATGTAATTCATCCGCCTGAATTCCAGATCAGCTTTCTCCATTTCATATTGATAGACCCAGAGATCGTAAGATATTTTTGCCTGCTCGGAGAGCGATTCGTAAGGAAATTTCTCGGTAAGCTCTGCTACACTTTCTGCCATCCATATCAGCTTTTTATCCTCAGCTTCCTCGCTCATATCATCCAATTCCCCATAGCGATCCTTTCGGCCTTGTGTTGTCAACTGAAGAGGACTCATCTGAAGCAGTTCTTCATATTCGGTATCGAACCAAGCGTTGATTTCAGTGTCGGCGATCAGTTGAGGTTCTGGAGTGCCGCAAGCAAATGCAATGCAGAACAGGAGAAAAACAGCGATTTTTTTCATGTATAGGGAAGTTTTATTTTAATTAAAAGTAGAGAATTAATGTGATTAATAGCTTTGTTACACTTTGAGAATAAAAAGGTAAACTTTGTTTTCAGTCAAATTTGATTACTTTCACACAGGCTCAAAGTAAGAGCCTGTCGTGAATATCGGGTTGGGTTTCAGGATCGAAAGCAGCAGTAAATTTGATACAATAAAAAATAGTCTTATTTCCTAAAATTAGAACCTTTATCTTGATTTAGGATTGGAGCTCGGGTGCTGAAATTAATTTTTTTCGCTCTTCCAGCAGTCTTTTCTTCTCTTCAATTAGATCCAGACTTACGTTTACTTCGAAACAAACCAAGACAATCATCGAGGTGATGTAGAGCCAAAGCATCAAGGCAATCAAGGTGCCGATAGAGCCATAAAGCTTATTGTAGCTTGCAAAATTATTAAGGTAAAAAGTGAAACCATAGAATCCCGACGTAATCAACACTCCAGCCAATCGAGCTCCGATCGAGAAGTAGTTCCACTTGTCATGCACCGCAGGAGCAAATCGGAAAATGAAGGCTGTAACGATGTAAAACATCAATAGGAGTATGAGGAATTTTAGACTGGAAAACAGAAAAATCATGAAATTGGAGTTGAAAACCTGGAGCTCATCCAGTCGATTGATTACCACACTGCCGAAGATCATGACAGAACTTGCCGAAACTACCGTCAATGCCAGTGCCAAAACTATCAGGATAGCAATCCCTCTACTTTGAACAAAACTTCGATTTTCTTTAGTTTGATAAACCGAGTTGAAGGAATTCATCATCGAGATTGCCCCTTGGGTAGAAGCAAAAAGCGCAAAGAAAAAACCGAACGAGAGCAGACTTTGCCGCGGTTTGGATACGATATCCATGATCGTACTTTCTGTTTGGGAATAAATATCGCCTGGAAGGATTTCTTGGACGAAGTTTAGGATGTTTTGGGTAGTGACGTATGGAAAAAAATCCTGGAGGTAAGGAATTATATTCAACAAAAAGATAAGAAGGGGAAATAGTGCAATCGTAAAACTAAAAGCCATTGATCCAGCGCGCTCCCCGATATTATCCTTTTTCAACTGAAGGATAAAAATCCTGCCTAGATCATAGACATTTTTGGATGGGTCGCCCAAGTGGAGTTTTTTCAGTCTTCGAACTTTCCAAAGGGCTAAAACCTCCAACCGCAGGATTTTTCGTTTGATCAATTTCTTTTGGCTTAAAAATACGGCTTTAATAAAGCTAACAAATTCTGTGGGGGTCTGGTCGGGCGATGGCTTTCTTTTTTGAGAAAAGTAAGCGTTGTCCAACCTTCAGTAATCAACTCCGACTGCTCATTTAACACCTCATATTCAAAGCGAATACGAACGCTGGGCATTTCAGGAATTTTAGTTCGGACAGTAAGTAGTTCATCGTATTTTCCAGGCTTCAAGTAGCGGATATTACTTTCCAACACAGGCATCATGACTCCTTCATCTTCCATTTCCTTGTAAGAATAACCACTGCTACGCATGGCTTCCACTCGCGCTACCTCGAAGTACATCGCATAGTTGCCATAATAGACATAGCCCATCTGGTCTGTTTCGGCATAACGTACACGTATTTGAGTTTCGGCTACAAACATGATTAGAAGATTTTGGCAGCATTCAGGGCCGCTTGGTAGCGCCTTGCATTTGCATTGTGCTGCCCCAGATTCGTGGCAAATGCATGATAGCCCGAAAAGTCATCTTTGGCACACATATATAAATAGGAGTGGTTTTCGGCATTGAGTACTGCATCCAGCGAATAAATATCCGGCAGATTGATAGGACCTGGAGGAAGCCCCAAGTTTTTATAGGTGTTGTAGGGGCTTTCGATTTCTTTGTGGACATTAAGTACACGCTTAATTTCAAAATCACCAACTGCAAAAACCAAGGTTGGATCGGCTTGCAGTGGCATTCCTATTCGTAAGCGGTTCAGATATAATCCTGCGATGGTTGGTCGCTCGTCGGCTTTTTGCTGACTCTCTGCCTGCACAATACTCGCTAAAGTACTTACTTCTTGCGGCGAAAGTCCCAATTCTGTTGCCTTTTGCTTTCTGCTTTCGGTCCAAAAATTTTGGTATTCCTTGTACATTCTGTCAAAAAGTGCCTCTGCACTGGTATTCCACCAAACTTCATACGTATTGGGCACAAACATGCTCATGACCGTTTCTTCATTGAAGTCGTATTTTCGGATATAAACCGAATCCAATACCAAAGACAAAAACTGACTTTGGTCGATTTCCATATTTGCAGTAATCTTTTCAGCAAGGTCTTCCTTAGTTCGGACGTTGTTGAAAGTGACCCGAATCGGAGATTGATTTCCTGAACGAAGTTGTCGGACAAGTTGGAGATTAGTCTGCTTTGGCTTGATTACATAGAGTCCGGGTTTTATCGAGCCTTGATAATCAAGTACTTTGGATACAAAGCTGAAACTCAGCATATCGTTGATCACACGGTCATTGTAGAGTTGATCAGATATTGTCTTGAACGTAGAGTTGCTTTTGATTTTCAAGGTGTAAGAGGTGTCCGAATCTATCAGCACATTTGGGCTGAAAAATACTTGATAGAAGTAGAAACTCGTAGATATAGCGATCACAGAGACCGAAATAATGAGTACCAGGTAAATATTTTTCTTTTTATCGCTTAGCATAACAACTTCAAAAATACGGATTAATGGTAGGATTTTGAACTGCGAACTTTGGTTATGGTTTTTTATAATTATTCTTTTATGTGAATCCACCTAAATTCACACCTAGTCTAAAACAAAAATCTGATTGAAATCGGATCAAGTTTTCTTTTGCTGAGGCAGGTAAAAAACAGTCTGGAAAATTAGGAGGAGTTCATAAAATCAAATCACCAAAAAGCTAGGCAACTTCCTGTAAAGCGAGTATCCATAATTTTATTGACTCTAATTCTGCAAAGGATTTCTACTAAAAAAACAGAAACGTTTGGATCAATCGGGTTTAGTTTTTTTCTCTAAACAACAGTTATGGGAGCGGGGTAATAGATGGATTTTTAGCGGGTCGATTAATACTTATTTCAATTTGAGATGGGAATCCCTTCCTTCGTAAGTATGACTATTTCTCCGAAAGAAAACGCAATTTCAGTTACCTGCATTATACTTTTTCTCAATGGGAAGGTCTTGGCTGCTCAGCGATCTGAAAAGATGCAATTGCCATTGCTCTGGGAGTTTCCCGGTGGGAAAGTTGAAAATGGAGAAACCGAAGAAGCTTGTATTGTACGAGAGATTCGGGAGGAACTGGGGATAGAAATTGAAACTGTAGATAAACTTCAAGTTTTTGTCCATAGCTATTCAGCGACTAAGGTGATCCGATTGATTCCGTTTTTGGGCTTTCGGAAATCAGGGAAAATCAATCTGTCAGAACATATTCAGGTCATTTGGCTATCAAGATCAGAGTTGGAAGCCGTAGATTGGGCACCCGCAGATTTTCCAATAGTTGGTCATCTGGAACGATATTGGGACACTTATCATAAAAAAGTGTTTAATTTTCAAAATAAAAGCTGAACCATGGCTGCTGAGTTTATAAGACTATACGAAGAAAATCCTGATCCTGAGAAAATAACTCAAATTGTGCGGGTGCTTAGAGATGGAGGCGTGGTAATCTATCCCACAGATACAGTATATGGCATGGGCTGTGATATTACAAATCTTCGAGCAGTAGAGCGGATTAGTAAAATAAAGGGCATCAATCCTAAAAAACATAATTTCTCGATGATCTGTGCTGACCTGAGCAATATTTCTCAATTCACTCGAGTCATCAGCAAGCCAGTCTTTAAGATGATGAAAAAGGCTTTTCCAGGTCCTTTCACGTTTATCTTGGAAGCGAGTACACAGGTACCGAAGATTCTTCACAGTAAGAAAAAGACTATAGGTATTCGTGTTCCAGATCACAATGTACCCAGAATGCTGGTTGAGGCACTTGGCCAGCCTATTCTGACTACGTCTATTAATGATGAGGATGAGGTGGTTGAATATAGTACCGATCCAGAATTGATTTTCGAAAAATATGCCAATCTGGTTGACATCGTTATAGATGGCGGCTATGGGCAAAATGTAGCTTCTACCATCTTAGACTGTACAGGGGTAGAAGTGGAGATTGTGAGACAGGGACTGGGCAAATTGGAGGATATCGAATAGAATGAATCGTATTCTGGTTGATTTACATTATTTCCCAAGTTTGGAGTTCTTTGCAGCGATACAGGGAGTGGAGGAATTGATTTTTTTTCCGGAAGATATCTACCAAAGACAATCCTATTATAATCGAACTAGAATAAGACTTGCCAATAAGATAGAAACGCTAAGTATCCCGATTGTGGGAAGAAGACCGAGAGTTGCAAATGAGCGTATCCGAATAGATTTTACCCAAGATTGGCAAAAAATTCACCTGCGTGGGATTCAAAGCGGATATGGGAAAGCTCCTTTTTTTGAATTTTATTTCCCTTACTTCGAATCTCTTTTTAGTCAGAAAAGGGAATCACTTTGGGATCTGAACTGGGAAATTCTGACAATCTGTCTCAAATTGATAGGATTATCTGCCAAGATGAGTGTATTGGAAAAAAGCTTAAATGTTACTGAAATTTTGGACATAAGAGGCCAAATCAGTCCCTCCAAGCAATTTTCAGAGCAAACCTTTTATCAACCTGAGCCTTATTTCCAGCTTTTTGGCTTAGACTTTGATCCAAACTTGAGCATATTGGATTTGTTGTTCTGCGAAGGACCCGCAGCAAAAAGCATTTTATTAAGGTCTGCAAAAAAAGACTGAACATTCTCCAAAAGGATTGTGTTTTCCAAACAAATTCGGTAACATACGTACAGGATTATTAAACAATCAGAAAAAAAATAAATGGAAGCAAAATTTTCGAACAGAGTCAAAGAGGTGATCTCTCTAAGCCGCGAAGAAGCACTTCGTTTAGGACACGATTACATTGGCACAGAGCACCTCTTGCTAGGAATGATTCGTGAGGGCGAAGGTGTGGCCGTTTCCATATTAAAAAAATTGGGCGTGCCCATGGACGAACTGCGAAATGCAATCGAACGTGCTGTAAAAGGTACTGCCAATCACAATGTGAAAAATATGGCAAATATTCCGTTGACTCGTCAATCGGAAAAAGTGCTTAAAATCACATATTTGGAAGCCAAAATTTTCAAAAGCCAATTGATCGGAACAGAGCATTTATTGCTCTCTATCCTTAGGGATGAGGACAACATTGCAACACAAATATTGAATAAATTTGAAATCAATTATGATTCGGTAAAAGAAATGCTGGAAATGTCAGGTGATGGAGATGTGCCGAAAGCTCGTGCAGAAGCAGAGGACGGTGATGATGACGGATCAAAATTATTCGGCTCATCAGGAAGTGGTTCAGGTGCCGCAAAAGCGGGTGCAGAGAAATCCAGAACCCCGGTTTTGGATAATTTTGGTCGGGATTTGACCAAAATGGCTGAGGACGACAAGCTAGACCCAATTATTGGTCGTGAAAAAGAAATTGAGCGTGTAGCCCAAATTCTTTCCAGAAGAAAGAAAAATAACCCAATCCTGATTGGTGAGCCGGGCGTAGGTAAAACAGCAATTGCTGAAGGGCTTGCGCTACGGATTATACAAAAGAAAGTCTCAAGAGTGCTGTTCAACAAACGAGTAGTAACTTTAGATTTGGCTTCTTTAGTTGCAGGCACAAAATATCGTGGTCAGTTTGAGGAGCGAATGAAAGCTGTCATGACTGAATTGGAGAAATCTCCAAGTGTTATTCTTTTTATAGATGAGCTACATACGATTGTCGGAGCGGGTGGTGCATCAGGATCCTTAGATGCGTCTAACATGTTCAAACCAGCTTTGGCCCGTGGAGAGATCCAATGTATCGGAGCTACCACCTTGGATGAATATCGTCAATACATCGAAAAAGATGGTGCACTTGCCAGAAGATTTCAAATGGTGTTGGTGGACGCCACTACACCTGACGAGACAATTCAGATCCTTCACAATATCAAAGATAAGTACGAAGATCACCATAATGTTAATTATACAGACGAAGCAATAGAGGCATGTGTGAAGCTTTCTGACCGGTATATTTCAGATCGATTCTTGCCTGACAAAGCAATCGATATTTTGGATGAATCAGGAGCACGAGTGCATATCAATAATATTCATGTACCTGAAGAAATTCTCACACTGGAAGCAGAAGTAGAGAATATTAAAATAGAGAAAAATAGAGTTGTTAAATCTCAAAAGTATGAGGAAGCTGCTCAGCTTCGGGACAAGGAAAAGAAACTGCTAGAGCAACTCGAAACCGCAAAAAATAAGTGGGAAGAGGAAAGCAAGTCCAAGCGATTTACAGTAGAAGAAGATAATGTAGCTGAAGTTATCGCCATGATGACTGGCATTCCTGCCAAGCGAATAGCTCAAAAGGAGGGTGCAAAGCTGCTAAATATGAATATTGATCTGGCTGGAAAGGTAATCGGTCAGGAAGAAGCAATCAATAAGTTGACAAAGGCGATTCAGCGTACCAGAGTTGGCTTGAAAGATCCTAAGAAGCCAATTGGTTCCTTTATTTTCTTAGGCCCTACAGGAGTTGGTAAGACTGAATTGGCTAAAATGTTGGCTAATTATCTATTTGACAAAGAGGATTCTTTGATTCGAATCGATATGTCGGAATACATGGAGAAATTCTCTGTATCACGCCTTGTAGGAGCACCTCCAGGTTATGTAGGATACGAAGAAGGTGGGCAACTAACTGAAAAGGTAAGAAGAAAGCCCTACTCAGTAGTGCTACTTGATGAAATCGAGAAAGCACACCCTGATGTATTCAACATCTTACTTCAGGTACTTGATGATGGCATCTTGACAGACGGTCTTGGCAGAAAAGTTGATTTCAGAAATACGATCATTATCATGACTTCCAACATTGGGGTACGTGATCTGAAGGATTTCGGTGCTGGAATTGGCTTTGCAAATAAGGCGAAAAGTGATAACATGGATGATGTGATCAAATCCACCATCCAATCTGCCTTGAAGAAAGCGTTCAGCCCTGAATTTCTGAATCGTCTAGATGACGTGGTTGTATTCAATTCACTGACTAAAGACCATATTTTCAAGATTATCGACATTAGCTTAGGCAAGTTGTTTTCAAGAATCACTGACCTTGGATACAAAATAGAATTGACTGACAAAGCGAAAGAATTCTTAGCAGATAAAGGTTATGATAAACAATATGGGGCAAGACCTCTTAATCGTGCAATCCAAAAGTATCTGGAAGATGCGGTAGCAGAGGAAATTCTAAAAGGAGATCTATCAGAAGGCGATATCATCCTTGCTGATTATTCCGGAGAAGGCTCTGAGCTTAATATTTTGGTCAAAAAGAAGGAGAAGGCAGAATAGTCTGATTATTCTTACAAAATAAAACCCCGTCAATTTTAGTAATTGTCGGGGTTTTAATTTTGGATCAGCTTGCGATAATTTGAAGAATAATATTCGGGTAATGGATTATTACTTGACCATCGGGATATCCCGCTTCGCTTCTCACAACACTTGTAACAAAGCCAAGAAATCAGCCTTGCATTTATTTTAGAAGAGATCCTCGTATGGTTGGATGTCACATTCTGAAAATTAGTCCATGTGACTGAGTAAAAGTTTAGCTGCTTGACTTCTTCAATTGTATCTACTCGAAGACCATGTGGATCTATTTCCTTCATTTCACTTCTCTTACCTTTTGTTCTTTCTGTGGTAGAGAAAGACGCATCAACTTCGGTCTTAACATCAATTATTCTGGATCTACCAAGGTCCATCAGCACGATAGACTCTAGCACGGTGATGATTTTAGATTCACTCGGAGGGAGTTGAGGGTTGTTGCGCCAGGACGGCAAATACCGTAAAAGGCCGAATATTATGAGAAGAGTTTTTTCTGATATGGATTTTGATTTTTTTTGGCTGTATTAGGGAAGAATTCAATCTAAATTACCTAACGCAATCCCCCACGTCACCAAATTGTATATGGAATTAGTTGTCAAAATCCTTCGCAATGTCAGAGACAGACTTTTGCCTTTCGCTGCGGCGTTATAAATTTGATCCAAATTCAAATCAAGACTTCCTTAATACACCCGAACGTATATCAGAACCAATTCTAATTAAATAGACAGCACGAAAAACAAGAGAGAGACCCCAAGAACCAAAACCATTTTTCGTGATTTCTCTTTTTCTTCGACTTCAAGTTTTCGCTTTCGCAATATTAAAACTGCAAGGCTCAAGCCTAGTAACTGAAGCAATAAACTCACTCCATTGATTGGTCCCATAGGTGCTTGGAAGTGGAGCACTTTGCTATTTAATATCGAAAGCGTTCCCAATACGATTCCAGTGATTCCAAACAAAAAAGATCGCTGAAGTAGTACTTTTGCAGGTTGGTCAGTCCATTTCATAGTCTTGATTTTTCAAAGTGGGCGAATATAGCAAGTAAATACCAAACACGTTTTTCTGTTTTTTTCATTCGTTTTCAAATTGATTAGGTAATACGTTTATCCGCTACTTCGCCAGTACTCAGAAGAGACAAGAATATAATTGGATCATAATTGACAATAGCGTTTATGCCTGTCTCGCCCGGAGGGTTTTTGGTCCCAATAAGCGAAGAAAATACTACTATTGGCCATTGTGGATACTCATAATAGGTAGTCTGCTCTTTATGCAATTGAACTGATTTTTTCCTTTTTTCGCTGCTCAAAGTAAGTCGCCATCTCTTGTCCTGAAAGTGTATTCAAGGTCATATCAGCAGTCAGACCACCTTTTTTTCCAATCAAAACACCGTACTTCATATCTTTATATCCATCCATTTCGTGTGCATCAGGATTGACCGAGAGCTTTACGCCTTGATCCATAGCATAGCGAACCCAGCGCCAATCAAGATCCAATCGCCAAGGATTGGCATTGATTTCTATCACTACATCATTTGCAGCACAGGCATGAATGGTGGCTTTGTGATCGATGGGATAGCCTTCTCGTCGAAGTAGAAGTCTTCCTGTTGGATGTCCTAAGATTGTGGTAAATGGATTCTCTATAGCTGTAATCAGTCGATTAGTAGCTTTTCGGATATCCATATTTAGAATAGAATGAATGGAAGCAACGATAAAATCAAACTTCTCAAGAATTTCTGCCGGGTAGTCTAGTTTGCCATCTGCCAAAATATCACTTTCGATCCCTTTGAAAATTTGGAATGGAGCCAATTCGATGTTCAATGCTTCGATCTCTGCATGCTGCTTCAACACTTTTTCTATTTCTAGCCCACCTGCATAAGAGGCCGTTCTGCTATGATCTGAGATTCCCAGATATTCGAAACCTAAGGCTTTACAATATTCCGCCATTTGCCGAAGGCTATGTTTTCCGTCACTGTAAGTAGAGTGATTGTGGAGGATTCCTTTCAGATCAGATTCTTCGACTAGTTTAGGGATCAAATGTGCTTTTGCAAGCGCCACCTCGCCAAATCCTTCACGTAGGGCTGTCGGGATAAATTGAAGAGAATTAACTTCGAAAAAGTTGGCTTCGGATTCGTAGTTTTTCTTCGCCAGTTTTTCCGCTATGCTTTCTTTCTCGTCCACCAGCTCCGACAAATGGCCAGGAGCAGCGATTAACGAGAGCTTTTTCCAGAGATAATCCTTTTTGGTGGTAAAATGAATAAGAACTTGAAGGTTTACTGCTGTCAGTTTGCCATGCCAAGAAAAGGGACTGGACTGGCTCAAATCCCATTCGACCGATTGGAGTGATTTCAATTTTTCTTTACCTCCAAAAAGTGATTCTAATCCAATCAAAAATTCTCCCTCAGAAATGATTTCCATTTGTCGGGAAAAATCCCCCACTACTCCAATCAAAGCTTCTGGATATAGGATCTGAAGCTCTGATGTGAATTGATGGATAGTATCTTCAATGTCGGCATACAGCCATTTGCCGGCATTCGAAGCTTTGAATTCGAGATTTTGAATAATTGATTCTTGAGTTTTTTCACCGAAACCCTTGATTTTCGCTACTTTTCCAGCTTGGCAGGCTTCCATAAGTTCATGTGTGGAGGTGACTCCAAGTTCCTCCCAGATGACTTTTACTTTCTTTGGTCCGAGACCTTTGATCTGAAGAATCTCTAAAATTCCTTCGGGAGTTTTTTCCAAAAGAGCTTGTAGCGCGTCGAAAGTTTCAGTCTCTTTCAGTTGGATTATAGCTTCTAAGATGCTTTTTCCCACACCTTGTACTTTGGCAAGCTGGTCAATGCTCAGGCTCATAATATTCTGATCACCACGCTCCAGTGAGTTGAGGGACGTCTGATAGCTTCTGATTTTAAAGGAGTTTTCATCGTGAAGCTCCATGAGTTGAATGGTCAGCTTAAGTTTCTTGAGGAGAGTTTTGTGATCCAAAATTTTTATAATTCGTTATACAGAAAGACAAATGCCATTAAATAGAGTTTCAATTTAACTTGCTATATCTTAACTTAAAATTGAAATTAAAGATTTCCTCATACCCGAATTCAAAAAAAGTAAAATGAACCATTGGTTAGTAAAATCTGAATCGAACTTCTATTACTGGGATGATTTGGTAGCAAAAGGGGAGAATATCTGGGGTGGGGTACGAAATTATCAAGTAGGTAACTTTTTTTGGGAACTGAAAATATCCGATTTAGTCTATTTTTACCGTAGTGATAGTGCGATAGTGGGAAGCAGCGAAGTTACCCAAGAAGTATTTCCTGATTCGCAAGATTGCGCGTGGGTTGCCGTACTTATAACAGCAAAAGGTAAATTGAAAAATCCGATTCCATTTAGCCAACTCGAGTTGGAGCATCTTTTTTCCCAGATGCTGCTCATGAAGCAATACAGGCTTTCTTTAATGGCTTTGAACAATTTAGATTTTAAAACCATCTTTAAAATGAGCTTATGATCAGACTATTAGCTTTCTTAATTTTTGGCTCGATTTCTTGGCAGATTGAAGCGCAGGTGAAATTTTTAAATCGATTCGAAGTACAGTCTGATCTATATGACCCGGGTTTTCAGATGAGTCAAATAGAAAATGGAATTGTCTCTTTTCGCACTATTCCGGAAAAAACCCTGAGTTTTAATCGTGTATTTCAATATTTCGTCTCAGATTTTAATTTGAATAGTCAGGATGGAATCGTTGAATTTCCTGTAAAACCAGGATTTGATATGGTAGGCTTTGACACAGATGGGAATCAACTTTATATTTTATTTCAAAAAGGAGCGGATGTCAGTTCTGATAAATACCTTCTCAACATTGATCTGGATTCAAAACAAGGATACGAGTTTGCTGCTGATAATCTGCTGGAATTGGAGCTTCAGGAGTTTCTGGTAGTCAATCGAAAGGTGTTGTTTATGGGTAATATAGAAAGTCGACCTGTGATTCAGATTTACGACTTGGATAATAAAACTATTCATACAGTCCAAGGTATCTACAGTAACGACACCCAAATACTACAAATTCGCAAATTGCCCGAAATCCAGGCGCTGGAAGTTGTGCTCAGTCGAAAGACGCCATATCGGGAGCGTGAAGTCCATATCAACACTTATGATTTTTTGGGAAATCTAATTCGTGAGATCAAAGTAGAAGACTTTGGTGAGTCTGGCCAGGAGATTTTGGATGGGCTATTAGTTCAAAAGGGGAATTACCAAAACGTGATGATTGGAGCTTTCGGGAAAGATCGACGCGATTCGTATCTCGGGATGTACATAATGGAGATCAATGAATTTGGAGAATATGAATTCAAGATCTACACGCTTGCTGATTTCCCGAATTTCTACAATTACCTTAATGAAAAATTTAGAGGTAGAAAAGATCAGGAAGTACAGAAGGATTTGGAAAAAGAGAAAATCCCCTCGATCAGAAATTATTATGCAATACGTGATATTCAGCAAACTCCGGATGCATATTACCTATATTTTGATCAATTCTCAATCAGCAATTCGCGCGGAGGGAACAATCTTTTCTCTCCCACCTCAGGCTATCGATACAATACTTGGAATCGAACGGGATACGATCCGAATGTTCGGGATTTGCTGGCACCGAATGGTTTCAATCGGTCAACAGGCGTCTATCAACAGACCATTCCAGAGTATCAATATGTCTCTGCACATTTCATCAAAGTGGCAAAAACAGGTCAAGTGATTTGGGATAATGCAGCTACTTATGGTGGTCTGATTACTACTTCTCCAGAGGCATTTGGAGCGGTGGCTTCAGTCGGAGATGAGTATTATCACATGTATTTAAGAGACTATTTGCTGAAAATGAGCTATTTCAAAAATGGAGAAAAGATATTTGAACACCTCGATTTTGAGCTGGTACTTCCTGATGAAAATGAACGGATCGTTGAAACGAACCCTTCCAGTCTACGATTAGTCCATTGGTATGCTAAGTATTTCTTGCTCAGCGGAACGCAAAAGATCCGGTTTATCAAAGAATCAGGCGGACAGGAAACCCGCGAGGTATATTTCTTGACCAAGATTTTGGTCGATGGGGATTTGTATCAGCCGGAGGCGCCTTTGGACTAGATTTATTTTTATATTTACCCGCAAATCTACCCCATGCAAAAAAGACTAGTCTTAGACGAAGGACAGATTGAGATCATACTCAGGAGATTCTGTCATCAATTGATCGAAAATCACGATAATTTTGATAATACCGTTTTGCTGGGTCTTCAGCCTCGGGGGCCAATCTTATTGAACAAAATAGTGGCGCTACTTCAAGAAATTTCAGAGCAGAAAGTACCTTCGGGATACTTGGATGCTACATTTCACAGAGATGATTTTCGCAGAAGAGATCTTCCACTTAAGGCCAACGAGACCAAAATTGATTTTTTGGTAGAGGGCAAGAAAGTAATCTTAGTTGATGATGTCCTGTATAAAGGTAGATCCGTACGGGCGGCGATGGATGCTATGATCGCTTTTGGAAGACCTGCCAAAGTCGAACTCATGGTGCTCATAGATCGCAAACTGACCCGTGACTATCCAATTATGCCTGATTACTATGGGGTGAGAGTGCACACTCTGGAGAGCCAGCATGTCGTGGTGGAGTGGGCGGATCAAGGATTTGAAAAAGATGCAATTTGGATCACAGAGAAAGTTAAACCCTAACATGTCGCAGCTTACCACCAAACACCTATTAGGAATCAAGAATCTCACTGAAGGTGACATCCATCTAATTCTGGAAACTGCCACCAGTTTTAAAGAAGTGATTAATCGTCCGATTAAAAAAGTCCCTTCCTTGAGAGATATTACGATTGCCAATATATTTTTTGAAAATTCTACTCGAACCAGACTTTCCTTCGAGCTTGCTGAAAAGCGTCTTTCGGCTGATGTAGTGAATTTTTCTTCCAGCAACTCTTCAGTGAAAAAAGGGGAAACTTTGGTAGATACGGTCAATAATATTCTTTCCATGAAAGTGGATATGGTGGTGATACGACACTCCAGCCCGGGGGCACCTCATTTTCTAGCGCGAAATGTAAAGGCAAACATTATCAATGCAGGAGATGGAACTCACGAACACCCTACGCAGGGGCTTTTGGATGCCTATTCCATAAAAGAAAAATTCGGTGACGTAGCTGGGAAAAAAGTAGCTATTATCGGCGATATCCTACATTCGAGAGTGGCACTTTCTAATATATTTTGTCTGAAAAAACTCGGAGCTGAGGTGATGGTTTGTGGCCCTATCACGCTGCTGCCCAAGTATATTGAGAGTCTAGGTGTAAAAGTGGAGTTGGATGTGAAAAAAGCCTTGCAGTGGTGTGATGTGGCAAACGTCCTTCGAATACAGCTGGAGCGACAGCAGATCAAGTATTTCCCAAGTCTTCGAGAATACTCACTTTATTATGGAATCAACAAGCGCCTACTTCAGCAACTCAACAAAGAGATTGTAATCATGCATCCCGGCCCGATCAATAGGGGAGTGGAATTGAATTCAGATGTGGCTGATTCCGAACATTCGATTATTTTAAACCAAGTCGAAAATGGAGTTGCCGTACGGATGGCTGTTCTCTACCTTCTGGCAGGGCAAAAATAAAAGGGCCATCAATAGTTTTTTCAAAGGTTTAATTTAAGATTTATGATTATCCGCTTTTCTACCACCAATAGAAGATTTGGTTATCCCGATATACTTGAAGTTTATTTTTCAAATCCTTAGAGGGTGATGAGAGTTTTTCTAATTTTTCATCTAAAATAAGATCCGAAGGATTGCCACAATCCATGACCCTCGGCGTAGCCGGGGGTAGTGAAAATGAACGAGTAATTGAAGCCCTGAAAGGGCGAAACTTTAAGTATTGCCCTTTCAGAGCTCTAGGCTGGTAGTGTCATTGTTGCCCCGCACTTCGTACAGGGTCATGAATAGTCAGGCTCCTTCGGAGTTGGTCAAAAAATGAGTTTCATAATTTCAAGGTTTCATCGGTTTAGATGATCAAAGAAAATTAGCCGTATGGTTTTAGTTCAGTCAAAAATAGATCCAAAGTGTTGTTACGATTCATACCTGTCCGCCAAGGTGGAACCCTCGGTCCCGATAGCTATACTGGACGGGGGTAAAAGCACATAAAAAAATTAAGAAGTCTGTCCTGATTGCTATCGAAGAGGGTGGAACTTTACAGTTTCATCCTTTCAGGGCTGTAGGGAAGTAACTTATTCTCTTTCCTGTACTGCGTACAGGGTTATGAATGGTTTAGCTCCTTCAGAGCTACTTAAAGATGAGATTTTGAATTCTTAATTAAAATCAAGTTTTACCAATTTTTATAGCGCTTTCATCTCTTTATTGGTGCCATTGCAGATAATCATATAAGATTTATGGCTAAGATTAAAATAGAATTCTAAGCATTAATCCATTCAGACCATTCAAAAAAAAAGCCTTGGTTTTTTAAAACCAAGGCTAAATTTTTATTTTCCAATCTATACCATTACCAAGGTTTACCTGTTCCTTGGATTAACCATGGTTTGGACCACTGATTATTTGCACCTCTGCCACCCCCAAATGTAACCTCCAGCCGTGAAATTGCATCTCCAACATTGTTACTGTTGAAGTTAATTTCATTGTTTCCGTAAGTAAAACGTACAGGCATTACCGGTTCTGCTGATGCTTCACCAGGTACTAATGCAGGAAAGCCTGTTCTTCTATAATCAAACCAGGATTCTGAAGCTGTAGTCCAGGAAGCAATCCATTTCTGCTCAATAATTTGTTCCAGGCTACCATCGTAGGCGACACCGGCTCGGCTAATGTAATCCTCGTAGCCAGGTCCTACTCCCCAAGTTTGCAGTGAAAAGCGAATAGCATTATTGTAGTGTGTTTGCGCATTGCCAACATTCCAACCTCTCTGCGCTGCCTCTGCTAAAATAAAATGTACTTCGGAAGCAGATATGATCCTTGCCTTTAGGATTCCTCCACTTCTGCCTCTATAGTGATCCGAAAGTTGGGAAACATGTTGGTTTTCAACTTGCTGACCCTCCGTTGGATTGAGGTTGTGTGCACTTGGATTTTCCAGTCCCGCAGGCACTCCAACATAACGTCCCGTGTCCAACTTACGGCCTAATAATGCAGGATTATAATGTCTGGTGTACACATTTCCAGCTGCTATCCGCTGCACATAAACTAAATCACTAAATGATACTCTTCCAGGTAAGATTACTCCATTTTCCCTGATAAATGGGTCAATAGACGTAGTTAATTTAGGATCTTCTACCCACTGATTGTGTACTGGTCTAAACCATACGGGCACACGGGGATCATTGATCTCCACCATTCTATTGATTAATGTGGTGGTTGGCTTAATGCGGCGATAATTTGATCCCGCATCAAAATCGATAGAACTTGGCCATGAATCACCCATTGACGCACCAATATAATCCATTACAACATCTTCATCGGCGGCTGATAAAAACACACCGGTCCGAAAGATTTCTTCAATTCCTGCCTTTGCAAAATCTGGCTTCTTTGCGGAAAGTCTCATATAGTATCTCAACAGCAATGAGTTGGTGAACTTGTGCCATCTTTGAGCATTTCCCTTAAAATAAAGATCATACTGCGCAATAATTCCTGAATTATTTCCCGTAGAAAAGATCTGGGCAGCTGCTTTCAGGTCTTTGATTACCCCATCATAAATGACTTCTTGGCTATCAAATGCAGGAAACTCACTTTCCAGTCCGGGTTGATCCCCGCGAAGTGCCATCGTGTATGGCGCATCTCCCCACAAATCGGTGATGGTACCAAATAGAAATGACTTCATAGTTAAAGCTATGCCTTTATGGAAATCAAGGCCGGTATCCTCCGCTCTTTCCATCAGAAAACGGTTGTTTCTTAGTATGTCGTACCAGCCATTCCAATCCTGCAGTCCCCATTCATACAGATTATGCCCGGTAAACCACCCGTCTTTCTGGGTATGCTGCATAGTTCCGGCCATTTCTCCATATCCTAAATTGTTGATATTTAGCGCAGCCTGTCTCATTACCGCAGGTAAGAGAAAGTTAGGATTCGCATTTATAGGTGAAATCCCATTGGGATTATCGTTTATTTCGTCCAAGCTATCACAGGAAATTGCCGTGAGCAATACCAATACAATCAAGAACTTATATAGTGAATTAATTATTTTCATCTTTTTCAAATTTTAGTATTCAGAAAACAGGCCTCAATTAAAATGTCATGTTTAATTTAAATCCAAAAGGAATAGTCCAAGGTAACACGTTCTGTAATTCAATTCCCTGACGGAAAACATTTGCTGTATCTCCCTGTCTACTACCGTTGATCTGAAATGCTCTTTCAGGATCAATTCCAATATTGGCGGCAGTCCAAAGAATAATGTTTCTGGTAAATATGGAGATGTTTGCACTACTGATACCCTTGATGTTCGGTAAATCATATCCGATAGAAAGCTCTCTCAACTTTAGGAAAGAAGCATCGAAGGTAACCTGCTGACTATAAGACCAGGGAAACATGTTTGATGCAGGACGAACAAAGGTACCTGCTCCACCCAAGTGCTCTCTATATTCTCCCGGAGCTATTTGAATCACCCCGGGAATAAAGACCCCGTCATAATTTGTGCCTGTTCCAAGCGGGTTAGGCAGTCCGCCAGTTGCCTCTGTATAGCCTCCAACACGAGGGAAATTTCCGTTTTTAGGGATAATATATTTACCAGGATTCGACTTCAACAAAGCAACCAATTCGGCATCAGTATAAAGTCCACCAGGGATAAGGTCGTTCATTTGTAGTTCGGACTTCCAGTTTGAACCTCCATATCTATAGGTAAATGACTGGAATTCACCGCCCATTCTCAAATCAAAACTAGCTTGCAAGCTCCACTTTTTGTACCTCAAACCAGTCTGCATGCCCATTATAAAATCAGGATTGAAATTCCCTACTTTCACCCTTGCTTCTCTTCGGTTGTCCGACTGATAAGAACCTTGTGTCGCAGTCAGTATAGGCCATTGGTAGTAAGGCGAATTCGGATCCTCTACTTTAAGGTATCCTCGGCTGTAAAGATTGCCAATATCGTCGCCTACGAATGTTTGCGCACCACCATTATTGTCATCCCAAAGATTAATAAAATCCATTCCATCAGTCAAACTTTCCAAACGGGTTCTCATTCGGGTGAAATTAATGTTCACGTCCAGAGAAAGCCCATTGGCATTTTGAATAGGAGTTCCCCCCAACATGATTTCCCAACCTCTGCTGGAGATCATACCTGCATTGATCTGTCTGGTAGGAAAACCGGATGAAGATGGACCCTGTACGTTTAATATCTGGTTCCTGTTTTCCTGATAAAAGTAGGTGCCTTCAAACGTTATCCTGTTATTAAATAAATTCAAATCCATCCCATATTCAAAAGAGGTATTGATCTCAGGCGCAAGGTTGGGATTCAGCAAATTTCCGGGGTAGGTATTGAAAACCAAATTTCCCCAGTTTGAATTTCCCATTACTGGTGTTATGGCATAGGGACTGGTATCATTTCCCACTTGGGCTAATCCTGCCCTAAACTTCAACATAGAAATATTCTCTGGGAGATTGAAGGTATAGTTCGCTATCCAACTCAGTGAGGCAGAAGGATAGAAATAAGATCGGTTAGAAGCCGGCAGCGTGCTTGACCAATCATTTCTTGCAGTCAGATCCAGATATAATTGATCCTTAAATCCAATAGAAGCCAACCCAAATACACTGTATATGGCTCTTCTTGAGGATGAATTTTCATAGGCTATACCGTCCTGTCGGATGTTACTTATTCTATATAAACCGGGAACAACAAGGCCAACTCCACCCCGACTTCCCATATAGTTATCTCTGAAATTCTGATTCATGGCATTCGCGCCAGCTGAAAACGAGAGATTTAAATCCCCAACTTCTTTTTTATAAGTTGTTAAGAATTCGAGGTTAGACTCGGCTTGAGTGATATCCTGTAGGTGATAGCCACCTCTTCTTTCGCGGGTGTAGGAATATGGAATCTTGGTTTCCCTGT
>Ga0209491_10001104_pt1 | contig 53494 bp, 50 predicted proteins | sample BON02_FD_187213 | JGI IMG/M metagenome (GOLD analysis project Ga0209491, IMG submission 187213) | Freshwater microbial communities from Lake Bonney liftoff mats and glacier meltwater in Antarctica - BON-02 (SPAdes) (version 2) | ecosystem: Environmental > Aquatic > Freshwater > Ice > Glacier...
CTCGTCCTTGCATGTCATCTCGTTGATTTCATTGGGATTTCTAATGGTATCCATTAGAAATCAGCCCCAATTGTGCTCGCCATATTGCCTGCCGTAAGCGACAATTTCTTCTAATGGACAATCTCGGTTGATTGCCGTGACGGTATTGAACCCCTCGCTGAATGACCCCGCGGTTTGCGTGAAGACATTGCCGACCGGCTTGTTGACGGCAAGGTAGGTCCACCCGGAAGCGACCGAACCCACGACACGTTGCGGGACCGCACGCTTGCGTGTGCCCAGGTACCAGTCTCCAGATTCGCTGACCATCATCAGCATGATGTCGCCGCCGCCGGATCGGAATGCGAGTACACGCGTTGTCCAGTCGCCATCAATCGTCAGGTTGAAGCCGCCGGCAGCGATGGCGTTCATCGCCGAGCTATACGGCAAGTTTGTCTCGCAGTTGGTCTTCGCGTTATCGCAATAGCCGGTGATCGTGAAAATTCCGGCGTTGCTGATCGTGGTGTCGAAAGTCACTGCGGTAAACGGCAAATCAATGGTCTCATGTTCATATCCGATGAAGTTCCAGTCGCCGACCAGTTCAGATGCGGCTATCGTCTGCTCCGGAAACCCGATCCCCCAGAGACCGTCGGCAGTCTTCATGCCCAATGCGCCCGATGGCGCAACCGCCATATCCAGCCCGGCAGCCGTGGTAAAGCGGCACGGGCTGCCGCTGAACGGTATCAGTGTCGACTTCACGCCCGCAGCATTGGTCAGCGACGGATCCGCGGCATTGATCGTCATCTTCTGCACCGACTCAGCAGCGAAGCCGCCGGCCGCCGGCCGCCGGCCGCTCCAATGGTCGGAACGATCAGCCGATAACTGCCACTGCGCAGCGCCGGGCAAGTTGCAGCCGCTGGTTGCAGTGCCAACTCAAATGGCACCGAAGCCGTGCCGCTTGGCGTTGCCGTTGCCGCCGTCTGCGACACGGTCGTGGTCAACTGCGCCAAGGTGACGCCGGAGCTGGCGAGCTTGCTACTCAGCGCGTCGAGCAACTGGTCGAGTGCGTTGCCGGACGTGCCGGCGCTGGCTGCCACGAGTTTGCCGCTGATCAGGTCGCCCATCGCCGAAGCGTCGATGCCGTTGGCCAGCAATGCCAGAACCACCTTGGCCTGCGCGCCCTGCACAGCTGTTGGCGTCAGTGCCGCGATTTCAGTGCCGCTGAACGCGGTGAAATAGGAGGCCGGATCCTTGCCAATCAGGTTCGCGACGATCAGGTGGGTGACTGGCGTGATGTTGGCGGTGGCCGTTGCGCCGGTGCCGGTGATGATCGAGTACAGGTCTCCCGTGCTGGCGGCGACCTTCAGCGCACATGGAAGGGTACCGGCGGTCAACGTGATTGTGAAGTTGCCGTCGGCAGCAGTCGTTGCGCTGCCGTTTCCGCCATTGCATTTGGCGTCGACCCTGGCATTCGCAATGGCCGTACCGGTTGCTGCCGTGCCCGACACCGAAAGTGTCGTCGCGCTGCCGCCGCCAGCCCCGCCGTCGCCACCCCCGCCACAACCGTAAAGCGAAAGGAGACCCGCGCCTGCCACGGCAATTGCCAGTCTTGTGAATGTCATCTGCATGCTGGTATTCCTGTGTAGTTGGACGTCGCCGCAGAATCGGTGCAACAGATTGCTTCACCTCGCTTCGGCATGCTGGATGCTAAGGACCGGCAGGTTGTGCAGCCATCGCATGAATATGTGAGGCGAATTCGCGCCGACCGGGCCGACAACGGCTATGCTCTGGCGGCAACAAGACCTGAGCGAAAGGAACAATGTGTGGCGTGTGCTGGTGGTGGAAGATGACCCGGACATGCGCGAGTTCTTCGCGGCCAGTGTCAAACGCTGCGATGAACTGGAACTTGCCACCAGCCTGGGCCTGGTCGCCGACGCACTGACCTGGCTGGACAATCCGGCCAACCGCCTCGATGTGCTGCTGATCGATCTGGGCCTGCCCGACGGCAGCGGCCTGGAGGTGATCCGGCATGCAAAACGCATGCACCCGGCGTGTGAACCCTTGGTGATTTCGATGTTCGGTGACGAAGACAACGTGTTGGCGAGCATCGAAGCCGGCGCGCTGGGCTACATCCACAAGGACTGCACACCGGACGACATCGCACGCACGATTCTGGACATGCGCGCCGGGGCCTCCCCGATCTCGCCAATGATCGCGCGGCGTGTGCTCTCCAAGTACCACATGCGGCAGTTCAATACCAACCATGGCGACATGCCGGTGGCGTCGGTGCTGGCGTTCCAGCACGCGCGCGCGATGCCCGACCTGCCCGACGTGGTGTCGCGGCGCAGCATCCTGACGCCGCGCGAACAAGAGGTGCTGGCGTTGATTGCGCGGGGGTTTTCTTACTCGGAGGTTGCGCGACTGCAGAGCCTGACAGTGCACACTGTGCGTACCCACATCAAGAACATGTATGCCAAGCTCTCTGTGCACTCCAAGACCGAGGCCGTGTTCGAGGCCACGCGCATGGGACTCTTGCCACCTTCCGGCTGACACCGGCAGCATCACGCAGTCGGTTGCGTTGCCCGCTGCGAGGCCGTTGACCTGGCAGCGGCTGCTGTGGCTGGTGACCACGCTGCTGGCCCTGCTGCTGATCGGCCTCCCGGCGCAGGCCCAGCTGGACCGGACTCTTGTGTTGAGCAATGCACGCGTCCAACTGGCGGTGGGCACCGGACCACCCGAAACACGCGATGTAACCCTGCCCTACCATTGGGACCGCAAGCATGGGGGAAAAGCGGGCGCCGCACTGTTCGAGCTGTCATTCGCGCTCGACCCGCCCTACAGCGAGACCTCTGCCTTGTACCTGCCGAGGATAGGCAATGCCTATGCGATCTGGCTCAACGGCCACCAGTTGCAGCACAAAGGCAGCCTGCACGACGCCAACGGCGCCGATTTCGCCAAGGCCCCCCGATTCGTCGAGTTCCCCTCTACCTTGTTGCAGCGCGAGAATCTGATCCGCGTCCAGATCCGCGCCGACGTGGGACGACGCGGTGGCATGGGCGCGATCACGCTCGGGTCGGAATCCCTGGTGCGGCCGATCTACGAAAGCGACCACAGCTGGCGCATCACCGGCTCAAGCGTGGTGGTAGTCGCGAATCTGCTGATGGCGCTGATTGCACTGGCCCTGTGGCTGACGCAGGTCGAACGTATGTCCGATGGCCGTGCGCGCCGCAACCGCTTGTACCTTTTTGCCGGGCTGGCCGAGTTGTCGTGGTCGCTGCGAGTGGCCGATTCGCTGGTCGAGAATCCGCCGATCAGCTGGCCCTGGTGGGGCATGCTGACCATCGTTGCACTGACAACCTGGGTCTGCAGCATGATGTTGTTTTGCGTCGAGGTCGCCTCATGGCGTGCACGTAGGGGGCACGCTGGCTACAACACTGGATCGTGGTGCTGATGCTGTCTGCCGTGGTCGCCGGATATTGCGCCATGCTGGCCGGTCAACCCGTCGTGTTGACCGTTCAATATGCCGCGCTGGGTGTCACTGCGGTGGGGTTCCTGATCGCTTTCCTGATCGACACACGCGCTGCAGCGTGGCGCCAGAGAGTCATCGCGGTCGTTTTGCTGGTCAACATTGTTGTGGGGCTACGCGATCTCGTGGTGTTTCGCATGTCTGACAGTTACGGTGCCAACACGCTACTGCGCTACAGCTCCTTGCTGTTTGGCCTGGCACTGGGAATCATCGTGCTGGCACGCCTGCGCGACGCGACCCACCAGGCGCGCGATCTACTCGTCAACATGGAGCAACACGTCGCGCGCAAGGAGCAGGAGTTGCAGCAGATTTATCCGCGTCTGGAGCAACTGGCGCGCGCGCAGGAACGTACCGCGGAGCGCAGCCGTGTCCTGCGCGACATGCACGACGGAGTTGGCTCGCATATCAGCACTGCGATCCGGCAACTGCAGTCCGGCAAAGCCAGCGATGCCGACATCCTGCACACGCTGCGCGACTCGCTCGACCATCTCAAGCTGTCGATTGACGCCATGCATGTAACTCCCGGGGACGTGGGTGCGCTTCTGGCCAATATCCGGTACCGGCTGGAACCGCGAATTCAGGCATGTGGCATCGAACTGCAATGGGATGTCGAGGAGATCGAGCCCATGGGGCGGCTGGACAGCGGCGCCATGGGGCAACTGCAGTTCATGGTGTATGAGGCGTTCTCGAATGTGTTGCAGCATGCGCAGGCCACGAAGATGCGCGTGGCGGCCAATCCGATTGGCGACCCTGCATCGGGATTTCACCTGCAGATCATCGACAACGGCACCGGGTACGACGCGCAGACGCCGCACCGCAACGGGATGCAATCGATGCAGCAGCGCGCCCAGGCCATTGGCGTTATCTTGCGCCTGTCCAGCGAACCCGGCCGAAGCGTGGTCGAGATCACGGCCAGCTGAGGTCCCGCCGAACCAGAAACTGCCGCGGGCGCCGGAACGGTGCGCGCCGTTTCTCAGTGCCGCGCGCAGCTCAGGCGACCGCGCGACCGCCGTGTCGGTTTGCGGCGTCGCTTGCCACCAGGGCGGCCTGCGCGACGTCACCGACGACGATCACGGTCGGGCTGGCCACTTTTTCCGTCTCGACGGTATCTGCCAGATGGGACAGCCGGGTCACGAACATCCGCTGCTCGGGCAGGGACGCGCTCTGAACCAGTGCCACAGGCGTCGCGGCGGGAAGGCCGGACAACAATTCCTGCTGCAGCTGGCGGACACCGGACACCCCCATGTAGATCACCAGCGTCAGGTGGGCATCGCAGGCGGTCCGGGCCAGGGCGCGCCAGTCGGTGGGTGCGCTGCCGCGTTTGGCATGTCCGGTGATGAAAATAACGCCCTGCGCATGGTCCCGGTGCGTCAGGGGCACTCCGACTGCCGTTGCCGCGGCCATGCCGGAGGTGATGCCCCCCAACACGCTGACCGCGATGCCTTGTGCGCGCAAATGCGCCATTTCTTCGCCGCCACGACCGAACATGAACGGGTCGCCACCTTTGAGCCGGACCACGGTCTCGCCATCACGGGCGGCAGACACCATCAGCTTCTCGATGAACGCCTGAGGGGTCGAGCGGCAGCCACCGCGTTTGCCGACATGTACGATACGCGCGCCAGGGGCGGCCAACGCGACGATGTCGTCGCCGACCAGATCATCGACCAGCAGCAGTGTTGCCTGCGCGATGGCGCGTGCGGCCTTGATGGTCAGCAGTTCGGGGTCGCCCGGGCCGGCGCCGACCAGCGTCACGGTTCCTGTGTTCATGCCGAGATCCTTTGCAATTGTGTTGTTGCGTGCACGATATGCGCTGATTGCGCGGCAATCGGGGCGGGAATGGGAATGTCGCCTGCCAGCACGGCGCAGATGTAGGCGGCCGTGCTGGCAGGGTCAATCGTGCGGGGCAGTTCCGGCACGGTCGCCAGCGTGCCAGTTTGCGCGTCCTGCAGCGTCTGGCGCGTTCCGCGCAGGAACAGCTCCATCTTCGGGTGGCGGCGCGGGTCGGCGACGGCTTCGCCTTCGGTGCCGCGCAGCAGTACCGCGCTGGAGAGCATCAATTCGAAAGTTGCGGCCATCGACAGCGCATATTCCGGATGGGTGTAGCTGCTCACGATCAGGTTCTCGCCGTGTCCGGGGTTCATCAGCTTGACCAGGCTGTGCGCCGGGTTGCGCAGTCCGACCACGCGGCGCACTTCCAGCAGGCGTTGCAGGCCCGGGCACAGCAGGCCGGTCGGGGCGAACACCACCTGTCCGCAGGCGATCGGTCCGATCGCGCTGGCCGGCATGATGTCCAGCGCGGCCAGCACGTCGGCGGTGAAAACCCGGGTCGATTCGCTGGCCGCGCCATGGATCAGCACGCGCAGACCTTCGCGCGCCAGCAGCAGCGCCAGCAACGGCGTCAGCAGCGGCAACTTGCGCGCGCCGTTGTAGCTCGGAATCACGATCAGCGGCTGCTCGGCAGCGGGAATCGGTTGCAGGCGTGCGGTGGTGGCGTCGAGGAATCCGGCCATCTCCTGGGCCGTCTCACCCTTGATGCGCATGGCCAGGCAGAACGCGCCGATCTCCAGGTCGGTGACCGAGCCGTCCAGTACCTGGCCGAACAGGTCTGAGGCCTGTTCGCGCGACAGCGCGCGGGCGCCATCCTTGCCGCGCCCGATCTCCTTGATGTATTTGCCAATTCCCATGGGCGGATTGTCCCGGATCGTTGATGACCAAACGTTATGAGCTTATGCCGTGGCTGGCTTGGCGCAGCCTGATGCCTGCACCATGCGATTGAGCTCCGGCAGGCAGGAGCCGCAGTTGGTGCCGCATTGCAGCGTGCGCTGCAGTTTTTCGAGTCGCACGTCTGCACTGCCGTTGCACCGGGTCAGGGCCATATCGATGTCCGCCTGCGTGACGTTGAAACAACTGCACACAGGTTTGCTCTGCAGCGTGACGGCGGCTGGCGCCTGCGCGCTGGGCCGCAGCAACTGGCGGCCATAGGGTTGCGCATCAAGCTGGTCCTGCAGCAGCGCCCGGATCCAGGTCTGGGCGCGCGTGTCCCCGGCGAGCAGGAACCCCTGCAGGCGCACCTGGCCTTCGGCATGGGCCAGCTGCATGGCCCGTCTTTGCCCCTTCTTCGTGTCGGAGTAACGCAGCACGTCGCTGGCGTCCAGGCCCAGAACCTGCTCGATGCGCGCGAGCAGGTCGTCCGTCGGCGGCTCGGCTGCTGCGCAGCGAAACGAAATGCCGTCGCGCGCGCTGGCGGTGTTGGCCAGGCTGGTGCGGCTGGAAAAGGGCACGCAAACAGCAAACGGGAACTGCGCCATCAGTTTGCGCAAGGCCGTCTGCGCCTTGAGCGCCTGGTCGGGCGCCAGCCAGGCCTGCGCCAGCAGCGACCATGGCAGTTCGGCCTTGAGCACCTTGACGGCCGCATGTTTGAGTTCGGGCTGTTTCGAGTCGGGACAAGTTACCGGCAGCGTCAGCGCGTTCACGCCGGCCAGTGGTGCGCCGGTGCTCGCGCGGCCGCTCAGGTATTCCTGGCCCCAGTGCATGGCCAGAAAGACCTGACCCATGGACACGTCGGTGCTGGCCTGCACCGGCACCAGGATGGAGCCGCGCCGGCTGGTCAGATGCACCAGGTCGCCGTCGGCGAGTTGCCGTCGTGCCAGGTCCTGTTGGTGCATCTGCAGCGCCGGCTCCGGTGCATGGCCGAAGGACCGGCCGGCCGTTCCGGTGCGGCTCATGCCGTGCCACTGGTCGCGCAGCCGGCCGGTGTTCAGCGCAAAGGGGTAACGCGGGTCACGCGGCTCGGCGACCGGCCGGTACGGGGTGCAGAGAAAACGGGCCTTGCCATCCGGGGTCGGGAAAAGCCCGTCTGCGTAGAGGCGCGCGGTGCCGTGTGTGGCGCCGGTGGGCATCGGCCACTGCTGGGGTCCGGCGGCGTCGAGCAGCGCGTAGTCCATGCCGGTGATGTCGAGGTCGCGCCCACGCGTCGTCTCGCGGTGCTCGTTCCAGACCGACTCGGCGCTGGTGTATGGGAACAGGCTCGGCTGTGCGGCGCGTTCCGGCATCAGGCGCTCGAGCCGGCGTGCCACGTCGACCGCGATCGACCAGTCGCGACGTGCCTGGCCCGGCGGCTCCACCGCAGCGCGTACCCGGCTGATGCGCCGCTCGCTGTTGGTCACGGTGCCGTCCTTCTCGCCCCAACTTGCGGCTGGCAGCAGCAGGTCGGCATAGGCGCAGGTGGCGGTGCCGCCGAAGGCCTCCTGCACGATCACGAACTCGGCCCGCTCCAGCGCGCGGCGCACCATCGACTGATCGGGCAGCGACTGCGCCGGATTCGTGCAGCAGATCCACAGCGCCCGGATCGCACCGTCGGCTGCGGCCTGGAACATCTCCACGGCTGTCTTGCCGGGTTTGTCCGGCACGGCGGGAACACCCCACAAGGCGGCTACTTGTGCACGGTGTGCCGGGTCGGCCAGGTTGCGATGGCCGGACAACAGGTTGGCCATGCCGCCCACTTCACGCCCGCCCATGGCGTTGGGCTGGCCGGTCAGCGAGAACGGGCCGGCACCCGGCTTGCCGATGTGGCCGGTGGCCAGGTGTAGATTGATCAGCGCCGCGTTTTTCGCCGTGCCGCTGCTGGACTGGTTCAGGCCCTGGCAATACAGGCTGAGCGTGGCGCGGGAGGTGGCGAACATGCGGGCGACGCAATGCAGGTCGTCGCGGCTGATGCCGCAGGTTTGCGCGACCAGATCGGGCGTGGCGTCGCGGACGCTGGCCTTCAGCGCGTCGAAGCCGGTGGTGTGGGCGGCGATGTAGCCGGCGTCGACCCAGCCTTCCCACAGCATGATGTGCAACATGCCGTTGAACAGCATCACGTCGGTACCGACCTGGATCTGCAGGAAAAGGTCGGCCAGTTCGCAGCTGTCGGTGCGGCGTGGGTCGGCGACGATCACCTTCAGCTCCGGATTGGCCCGTTTGGCGTCCTCGATGCGCCGGAACAGTACCGGATGCGCGAATGCCGGATTGGCGCCGACGATGAAGATGCAATCGGCATGTTGGATGTCGTCGTAGCTGCACGGCGGCGCGTCGGCGCCCAGCGTTTGCTTGTAGCCAGCCACGGCGCTGCTCATGCACAGCCGCGAGTTGCTGTCGATATTGTTGGTGCCGATCAGGCCCTTGGCCAGCTTGTTGAAGACGTAGTAGTCCTCGGTCAGCAACTGGCCGGAGATATAGAACCCGATGGCGTCCGGTCCGTGTTCGGCCGCGATCTGCTGCAGCGCGGTGGCGGCGAAGTCGCTGGCGTCATCCCAGGCCATCGGCCTGGGCGCCTCACCACGGTGTTCGCGACGCATCGGCTGCAGCAACCGGGCATGACGTGTGATGGGCGCGGTTGCCGTCAGGTGCAGGTTGGAGCCCTTGGCACATAAGCGGCCGAAGTTGGCGGGATGGTCGGGGTCGCCCCGCACACCGGTGATCTGCCCGCCGACGGACGCGATGACGACGCCGCACCCTACGCCGCAATACGGGCAGGTCGAGCGAGTCTCGCGGTCCGGCGTGGTTGTCATGGGTGCGTCACCGTTTGGCGGGCTGGGCCGGCCATCGGCGCCACCAGATCGATCGCGAGTGTGGCCAACTCACGGCGGTCGAGAAACACCTGACCGTTGTCGACCCGTAGCCGGAACGGTTGTGCGCAGCCTTCGTCGGGCGCCTGGGCGCAGCCGGTGTCCAGCCCTATCGTCCAGTTGTGCAGCGGGCAAGCCACGCTAGTGCCGAACACGATGCCCTGGCTCAGCGGACCACCCTTGTGCGGGCAGCGGTCGAGCAACGCAAACACCTGATCCTGGTCATTGCGGAACACAGCCACATCCATACCTTTGGCGCGGGCCACCCGTCGGGCGCCCAGTACCGGAATCTCGGCTACCCAGCAAATGGGTTTCCATTCGCCCGTGCCGGACCCCGTCTCAAATTCGGTTTGTACGCCCTCCGGCGCCGCGAGCATTTCCGTCGTCATGCGACCTCCAACTTGGTGAACTGGCGCTGGTCAACCGCCGCCTTGTCATGCTCGAACCATGGGTCGGGTTCACCGTCCAGGCTGAACTGGAGTTTTTCCCACAGTGCCTTGCGTCCTTCGTGGTCCTCGAGAATGCGCTTCCTGACATGGTCGAGCCCGACCCGCGCCACGTAATGCACGGTGCGCTCCAGGTACCAACCCTCCTCGCGGTACAGCTGGCAGAAGGCGCCGGTGTACTCGAGCACCTCGGCCGCGGTCTTGAGCTTGGTGAAGAAATGCGCCACTTCGGTCTTGATGCCGCCATTGCCGGCGATGTACATTTCCCAGCCCGAATCGACGCCGATGATGCCGACGTCCTTGATGCCGGCCTCGGCGCAGTTGCGCGGGCAACCACTGACCGCGAACTTGACCTTGTGCGGCGCATACATGCGCCACATCGCGCGTTCCAGATCCTTTCCCATCTGGGTCGAGTCCTGCGTGCCCATGCGGCACCATTCCGAGCCGACGCAGGTCTTGACGGTGCGTAGCGCCTTGGCATAAGCATGGCCGCTGGGCATGCCGATGTCTTTCCATACGCCGGCCAGGTCTTCCTTCTTCACGCCGAGCAGGTCGATGCGTTGGCCGCCGGTGACCTTGACGGTCGGTATCTTGTATTTGTCGACCGCGTCGGCGATGCGCCGCAACTCGGCGGCCGTGGTCTCGCCGCCCCACATACGCGGGATTACCGAATAGGTGCCGTCCTTCTGAATGTTGGCATGGCTGCGTTCGTTGACGAAGCGGCTTTGCGGATCATCCCGGGCCTCCTTCGGCCAGCTCGAGATCAAGTAATAGTTGACCGCGGGGCGGCAGCTGGCGCAGCCGTTCGGGGTTTTCCACAGCATTACCTTGAACACGTCGGCGATTGTTAGCAGCTTGTTCTCGACGATGGCATCACGCACTGCCTGATGGCCGAAATCGGTGCAGGCACACATTGCCTTGAGTTTGGGTGTGGCCGAATAGTCGGCCCCTGCGGTGAACATCAACAGTTGCTCGACCAGGCCGGTACAGGAGCCGCAGCTGCTGCTGGCCTTGGTGTGTTTGCGCACTTCTTCCAGCGTAAACAGGCCCTTCTCGCGGATGACCCTGCAGATCGTGCCCTTGCGCACACCGTTGCAGCCGCAGACCTCGGCCTCGTCGGGCATGGTGGCGGCTTTGTTGTGTCCCTCGTGTCCGACGTCGCCGATATTGGATTCGCCGAACATCAGCTTGTCGCGGATATCGGCCACACTGCGGCCGTCACGCAGCAGCTTGAAGTACCAGCTGCCATCGACCGTGTCGCCATACAGGCAGGCGCCCACCAGCTTGTCGTCCTTGATCACCAGCCGCTTGTAGACACCGCCAAACGGGTCGGACATGATGATTTCCTCGGTGCCGTCACCGCCCATGAACTGGCCGGCGGAGAACAGGTCAATGCCGGTGACTTTCAGTTTGGTGGAGGTCAGTGAGCCCTGGTAACGACCGATGCCCATCTGCGCGAGATGGTTGGCCGCCACCTTGGCTTGTTCAAACAGCGGCGCGACCAGGCCGTAGGCGACGCCGCGGTGCGCGGCGCACTCACCAACCGAATAGATGCGCGGGTCCGTCGCGGTCTGCATGGTGTCGTTGACGACGATACCGCGGTTGATCTGCAGGCGCATTTTTTCTGCCAGTTCGGTGTTGGGACGGATTCCGACGGCCATCACGACCAGGTCGGCATCGACCTTGCTGCCGTCCTTGCAATGCACACTGCGCACGCGGCCGCTCGGGTTACCGACGAGTTCCTGCGTCTGGGCCCCCATCAGGAACGTCAATCCGCGTTCTTCCAGCGACTTCTGCAGCAGTTTTCCGGCGACTTCGTCGAGCTGGCGCTCCATCAGCCAGGGTCCGACATGGATCACTGTCACCTGCATGCCGCGGCGCATCAGACCGTTGGCAGCCTCCAGTCCGAGCAGTCCGCCTCCGATGACGACCGCATGTTTGTACCGGTTCGCAGCATCGATCATGGTGTTGGTGTCAGCGATGTCACGATAGGCGATCACGCCCTGCAGATCCTTGCCCGGCACCGGCAGCATGAGCGGGTTGGAGCCGGTGCATAGCAGCAGCCGGTCGTAACTTTCCTCGGTGCCGTCTTCGGAGCGCACCACGCGCCGGACCCGGTCTACCTCGGTGACCCTTTTGCCGGCATGCAGCGTGATGCCGTTGTCGCTGTACCAGTCCCAGGAGTTGAGCACGATCTCGTCCATCGACTGCTCGCCGGCGAGCACCGGCGACAGCAGGATGCGGTTGTAGTTGGGATGGGGCTCGGCACCGAACACACTGATCCGGTACAGGTCCGGGTCGAGCTTGAGCAGCTCTTCGAGCGTGCGCACGCCAGCCATGCCATTGCCCACCATCACTAGTTTCATCTTTTTCGTCATCTTGGTTTCCTGCAGCAGAGGTCGGTCAGAAGTGCAGGGCCATCACCGAGGTGACCCGGCCCCTGGGTGCGATCGGGATCGCGATCATGTGACCCTCGACGGCAGGAACCCCGGTGCCGAAGGCCTGGCCGAGCGGGCCCGATGCTGCGCCGGTGTCTGCACGGGCCGGTGCATCGATTCGCCCCTCGGCTTCAGAGAATCCAAGGGTGCGTTGAAGCTGCCGACCTGACCCGTCAGACTCCCAGATCTCGACTCGCCGGGCGATCGGCGTGGCCAGCGCCGACAGGAAGGCCAGCACCTGGTTCGAGCCATCAAGCGTGGCGCATGGAATTGCGAAGCCACGGTTGATACCCACCTTCACCGCGTCGTCGGCGCGCAAAAAACCGGAACCTTTGCCAAGGTTCTCGAGGAACACCGGTTTGCCTTGCTCCCAGGCCATGCCCGGCAGGCCGTTGCCCTGGCGAAAACTGGTGTTGCGCGAGACGAATGCAAAGGTGTCGCCGGTGCCGCCGTAATAGCCGTCGACCAGTCGCATGTCCTTGGAGCGGGCGGGTTCGTTGGCCCACAACTCGATCGCGCCGGCATGGTTTGCGTCGTCGCCGCAGAACAGCACCGTCACCGCCGTCAGTCGAGCGTCGATGAAGGTTGGCACGGCGATGCCGCAGGTCAGGCCTTCATCGTCCGCAGCCGCGATGCGCTGGAAATAGGAGCCCTTGAATTGCCGGAGCATGACCGGATGACCCAGGTCCCAGGCCTGGCCCGGCAGGCCTTCGCCGCGGCCGAAACACAGGCGCCGGGTAATGGCGGCAAAGCTGGCCGCCTTGCCGAACAATCCGCCACCGAATTCCAGCAAGGAGCCGTTGGCATTGGGCACCCAGTATTCGATGATGCGCACGAAGGTCTTGGAGGCTGTGGTGGTCGTGTCCATGGCTGTCGATCCCGTGTCAGTGCTGGCTGCCGCAGTCTTCGAGAAAACCAATGAGTTCCTCGCGCAGCTTGTAGTACTGCGGGTGGGACACCAGAGCCTCGCGGGTGCGCGGCCGGGGCAGCGGCACATCGAGAATGCGGCCGATCTTCGCGCGTGGGCCGTTCGTCATCATCACGACACGGTCAGCCAGCAGAATGGCTTCGTCGACGTCATGCGTGACCATCATCGCCGTCACCTTGCTGCGCGACCAGACCTCCATCAGCACCCCCTGCAGGTCCCAGCGCGTCAACGAGTCGAGCATGCCGAACGGTTCGTCGAGCAGCAGAATCTTCGGGTTCAGCGCAAAGGCGCGGGCGATGCCGACGCGCTGCTTCATGCCGTTGGACAACTCCGAGGCGCGTTTGTGCATGGCATTGCCCAGACCCACCTTGGCCAGGTAGTAGGCCACCGTGTTATGCCGTTCGGCTTTGGTTGCATCGGGAAATACGCGCTGCACACCCAGCATCACGTTGTCATAAGCGCTGAGCCATGGCACCAGGCTGGGCGCCTGGAACACCAGTCCGCGATCGGGGCCGGCGTCGGCCACCTCGCGCCCGTCGAGCACGATCACTCCTGCGCTGATATCGGTCAGGCCGGCCATCATCGACAACACCGTCGACTTGCCGCAGCCTGAATGGCCGATCACCGAGATGAACTCACCCTGGCGGACCTTCAGATCGAAGCCGTCCACCACGGTCTGGGGTCCGCGCGCACCGGGGTAGGTCTTGACGACTTCGGAGAAGTCGACGAAACGGTCGTCCAGTGCCAGCACAGGGGGCGCGCCAATGGACGGAACCGCGGGTACCGGCACTGCGGCCGCTTCGATCTTCTCTGTCAGCGCGGCATGGCGCATGCGCAGCACGCTGGCGATGGTGGGCTGGCGCTGGCCGGTGACCGACCGTGGTGTCAATGCCGGCAAAGGTATGACCTGTGCGCCCTGGCCTGCATCACGCTGATGCGCGAGGCCCAGCAGGTGCTGGGTGATGTCGGCGCGCAGCTTCTGGAAACGGGCGTCGTGGTTCATCTCCCGGCGGTCGCGCGGGCGCGCGATGTCGACCGTGAACGACGGGCCCAGTTGCGCGCGGGGTCCAGTCTCCAGCGGGATGATGCGGTCGGCCATCATTAAGGCCTCGTCGACATCGTTGGTGATCAACAGCACGGTCTTGTTGTCTTCGCTCCAGATACGCACGATCTCGTCCTGCAGGTTGGCGCGGGTCAGGGCGTCGAGCGCGGACAACGGCTCGTCCATCAGCAACACATCCGGGTTGGTGGCCAGCGCCCGGGCCACCGAGACCCGCTGGCGCATGCCACCGGACAACTGGGCCGGCTTCTTGCCGGCAGCAGCGCTCAGGCCGACCATGGCGATATAACGCATGACGCGCTGCAAGCGCTGCGCAGCCGACTCCCGGGCGAAGACATGGTTGACCGCCAGTGCGATGTTCTCCTGTACCGTCAGCCAGGGCATCAACGAATAACTCTGGAACACCACGCCGCGGTCCGGCCCGGGGCCGGTGACGGGCTTGCCGTCCTTGAGCACGTCGCCGCTGTCGGCCGCCAGCAGGCCAGCCAGCAGGCTGACCAGCGTGGTCTTGCCGCTGCCGGAAAATCCCACGATGGCCACGAACTCGCCCGGCTCGATGCGCAGGTTCAGTCGGTGCAACACCTCGGTGCGGGCGGCGCCGATGCCGTAGCTCTTGGACACGTCGCGCAGTTCGAGTGCGGCGGCACCGGGCACGGCACGGATCGTCGGGGTGTCGCTGGCGGCCACGCGGACGCGCGACGTCAGGGTGTGCAGGGTTACCGGGTGTTTCAGGGCAATTGTCATGGTGCTGGACCTCGCGCTGTTTGTCTATTTGTGTTCGACCGCGGTCTGCAGCATCTGCATCATGCGATCGAGCGCAAAGCCGATGAAGCCGATCGTGAGGACCGCGACCATGATTCGGCTGAGCGAGTCGGAGCTGCCGTTCTGGAACTCGTCCCAGACGAACTTGCCCAGACCGGGGTTCTGCGCCAGCATCTCGGCGGCGATCAGCACCATCCAGCCCACGCCCAGCGACAGGCGCATGCCGGTGAATATGTAGGGCAGGGCGGACGGCAGCATGATCTTGCGCACCCGGGTCATCAGCGGCAGTTGCAGCACCTTGCCCACGTTGACCAGATCCTTGTCGACCGAGGTCACGCCGATCGCGGTGTTGATCAGCGTCGTCCACAAGGAGCACAGCGTGACAGTGATGGCCGAAATCAGGAAAGACTTCTGGAACATCGGCGTGCCGCTGGTGACATACACGGCGCTGACGATCAGGGTCACGATCGGCAGCCAGGCCAGCGGCGACACCGGCCGCAGTATCTGTACGATCGGATTGATTGCCGCCTGCACGATACGCGACGAGCCGGCCAGTATGCCCAGTGGTACCGCGATCGCGGTGGCCAACAGGAAACCGGTGAATACCGTGACCAGACTGGTGACAATCTGGTCCAGATAGGTTGGTTTGCCGTTGTAAACGAAGTGGCGCGGCTCGTAGCTGGGGTCTTCGGCCAGCCGCTCCTTGTTGCGCGCGTCCTGTCGCTGATAGAAAGCATCGCGATTGGCACGCTCGGCGAGATGTCCTTTCCACAACACATGCGTCTGCTCCAGCACCTGGGCGGGACCCGGGAACGCACCCAGGCTGGTTTCGATGCGCGGAGCGATCACCGCCCACAACGCGACGAACAGCAACAGCGCCATCAACGGCACTAGAAACGCCATGCCAGCCGCGCGCATCAGGACCCGCGGGTCTCGGCTCATACTGCCCCACATCTTGTGTACCAGTTCCATATCGATGTCCTCATGTGATACGGCTTAGACCGCATCCTTGGGTTTCAGACCAATCTTGAATTTGTTCAGATACTCGTTCGGCTTACGACCGTCGTAGACGATGCCGTCGATGAAGCCGTCCTGCGGGCCCTTGAATCCGTCGGTCCTGGCCGGGAAGTCGCTGTCTCTGGCCTTGCCTTCGGCGATCAGGGCCTTGGCCGCCTGCATGTAGATTTCGGGCAGGTAGACCTTTTTGGCGGTTTCCATGTACCAGGCGTCGGGTTTGGATTCGGTGATCTGGCCCCAGCGGCGCATCTGCGTCAGGTACCAGATCGCGTCGCTGTAGAACGGGTAGGTCGCAAAATAGCGGAAGAAGACGTTGAAGTCGGGCATCGGGCGCTTGTCGCCCTTTTCGAATTCGAAGCTACCGGTCATGGAGTTGGCGATGACTTCCTCGTCGGCACCGACATAGTTCGACTTCGAGAGCAGCTTCACCGCCTCGATGCGGTTGGCCATGCTGGCGTCCAGCCACATGCAGGCACGGATCAGCGCCTTGACGACGGCGATGTGGGTGTTCGGGTTCTGGTCAGCCCAGCCGCGCGTCACGCCGAAGACCTTCTCCGGGTTGTTCTTCCAGATCTCCAGGTCGGTGATCACCGGCACGCCGATGCCCTTGAACACTGCCTGCTGGTTCCAGGGTTCGCCGACGCAGTAGCCGTTGATCGTTCCGGCCTCCATCGTTGACGGCATTTGCGGCGGCGGCGTGACGGACAACAACACATCGGCGTTCTTGGTGCCACTGATGTCGTTGCTGGTGTAGTAACCGGGGTGCAGACCACCGGCGGCGAGCCAGTAACGCAGTTCGTAGTTGTGGGTTGACACCGGAAACACCATGCCCATCTTGAACGGCTTGCCTTGTGTCTTCCATTTATCGACGATCTTCTTGAGCGCGTCGGCCTTGATCGGATGCTGGACCTTGCCACCCTCCATCGGCAGCAGCGGCTTCATTTCCTTCCACACCGCGTTGGACACGGTGATTGCGTTGCCGTTGAGGTCCATGCTGAATGCGGTGACGATATCGGCCTTGGTGCCGAAACCGATGGTTGCGCCGAGCGGCTGGCCTGCCAGCATATGGGCGCCATCGAGTTGGCCATCGATGACCCGGTCCAGCAGCACCTTCCAGTTGGCCTGGGCCTCAAGCGAGACATTCAGTCCCTCGTCCTCAAAGTAGTGCTTTTCGTAGGCCACGACCAGCGGTGCGCAGTCGGTGAGCTTGATGAAGCCGAACTTGAGCGACTCCTTCTCAGGGCGCGCAGCCTTGGTCGCCGCGGCCGCGGGCAGACCGATGGCGGAGGAGCCGACGATCGCGGTGGCGCCCGCAAGAAATCGGCGCCGGGGCAGGGGGGGGCTTTGGTGTGTCATGGCAAATCTCCAGTGAGGAAAAGAAATGGGTTCAAGCGAGTGCATTTCGCTCTGTCAGGCGGCAATGCCCTCGGGCTGGCGTCTCGGCCGGGCCCGGATGCTGAAACTGTCGGCATAGGCGGCCGGGTCGGATCCGTCCCACAGCACGCCATCGATCAGGTGGCTGCTGCGCATGGCGCTGGCCGGGGTGTCAACGTGCATCTCCGCGGCCGCCTGGCGGTACAGGTCGATCTGGTTGATCGCACGCGCCTGTGCCAGATAGTCCGGGTGCTGGCGTAGCAGACCCCAGCGCCGAAACTGCGTCAGGAACCACATGCCGTCGGACAGGTAGGGGAAATTGACCTGGCCTTCGTCGAAAAATCGCAGATGGTGCGGGTCCTGCCAGCGCCGACCCAGACCATCCTGGTACTGGCCCTGGATGCGCTCGCCGATGGTGTCGACGCGGGTGTTGATGTAGGCCTTGCCGGCAATGGTCTCGACCATGCGCATGCGGTTGCCGGGGCTGGCGTCGATCCAGCGGCTGGCATCGAGCACCGCCATGATCACGGCGCGTGCGGTGTTGGGGTTCTGACGCACGAAGTCGCCGCGGCTCGCCAGCACCTTTTCCGGGTGGTCGGGCCAGATGTCCTGCGACGCGGCGGCGTGCACCGATACGCCGTCCATGATGCCGGCGTGGTTCCATGGCTCTCCGGCGCAGAAGCCGTCGATCGAGCCATCGCGCACGAAACCCACCATCTGTGTCGGTGGAACCACGATGGACTGCACGTCGCTAGTTGGGTCGATGCCGGCGCTGGCCAGCCAGTAGTTCAGCCACATCGCGTGGGTGCCGGTCGGAAAGGTCTGGGCAAAGGTGTACGCGCGGGGTTCACGGCGCATCAACGCCGCCAGTGAGGCGAGATCGGTCGCGCCTTTGTCCGCCAGCCGGCGCGAGAGCGACAGGCCCTGTCCATTGCGGTTCAGCGTCATCAGGACGGCCATGTCGGTGGGTGGCCCGGCCACCCCCAGGTGCACGCCGTACACCATGCCATACAGCGCTTGCGCCAGGTCCAGACTTCCGTGCACGAGTTTGTCGCGCACGGAAGCCCAGCTGGACTCGCGGGTCGGCAAGATGGTCACGCCATATTTCCGGTCGAACCCCAGTTCATGGGCCATGACGATGCTGGCGCAGTCGGTCAGGGCCATGAAGCCGACCCTGACGCCCGGTTTCTCCGGCGCGTCGGACCCGCGCAGACGCGGTGCCAACGGGTCGTTATGCGCCGCCGATACCGGTTTGTTCGATTCGTCTGGTGTCATCGCGCGGGTCCTTTCGTCAAATCCGTGCTGCAAATAAAAAAACGTCCGCACCGCCGGCAGCGCAACACATGGGTCGCGGCTGCCAGGGGTGGGGACGCCTTTGTCCTTGTTCGTCAATACAAGCCGCCATTGGCTTGCACTGGTTCGGCGACCGCCATTGGCCGCCACGGTGACTATGCAATTGACGTGCCAACCAGGCTGTTGATGGGGAAAAGTGTGGTTGTGCGAGGGAGAAGGCGTGTGGAGTGGTGCGGCTCCGCGTTCCTGTGGAACGCGTGAAGCGTCCTGTTTCGCACCATATTTGTGCGCTGCACCATTTCAATCCAGCAATTCAAACGCATCGAGCAGGCGCTGGGCGATGTCGGCCAGGCGCAGGTTCTTGTCCATGGCACTCTTGCGCAGCTTGTCATAGGCCTGTTGCTCGCTCATGCCATGGCGTTGCATCAGCAAGCCTTTGGCCCGGTCGATCACCTTGCGTTCCTGCAACTCGGTTGTCCGTGCATCGCGTTCGAGCCGGACTTGGGTCAGTTCCTTGCGCAATGACTGTTCTTGCGCAAATCGTGCCATGGCGACATCGAGGATCGGGCGGATGCGTTCGGACGACAGTCCGGCCACGATATAGGCGGAAACACCGGCACTGACCGCATGGCGCGCGTTGTCGCTGTCGTCGTCGTTGGTGAACATGACAATCGGCCGGCGCTCGTCCCGGGTGGCCATGACGACATGTTCCAGCGCGTCGCGTGCTTCGCTTTCGGCGTCGACGATGATGATGTCGGGCTGCAGCTGTGCCAGGCGTTCGCGCAGATAGGTATCGGCGGGCAATACCGCGATCAGGTTGAAGCCGTTCTCCAGCAGCGCGATGCGCAGGATCCGGGAGCGGTCGGCCAGTCGCACGGTATAGGCGTCACCACTGGCGGGTACCGCATCGGGCGCTACCGCCACAATACGCAAAACTGGATTCATACTTGGTCATGTGCAAGATTCGCGCCATGGCGTTAGAGGATCCAGTCTGGTTTGGTGCAGTGCGTTGCCGCTCCGGCCGGGCGAAGGTTGCCAGCAGGCAGCGGCGATGCGCCTAAACTGCGCGCACATGCAAACTGAATTTTCCGAACTGCAGGTATTGGGGATCGAGTCCTCATGCGATGAGACCGGCGTGGCTCTGGTGCGCACACGCGCAGCAGCGCCACCGGTGCTGCTGGCGCACGCGCTGCACAGCCAGATCGACATGCACCAGGCCTACGGCGGTGTCGTGCCTGAACTGGCCAGCCGGGACCATATTCGCCGGGTGCTGCCGCTGGCGCGCCAGGTGCTCGATGCCGCTGGCGCGACCCTGGCGCAGGTCGATGTCGTAGCCTACACACGGGGCCCCGGGCTGGCCGGCGCCTTGTTGGTGGGCGCTGGTGTGGCCTGCGCGCTGGGCGCGGCGCTGGGCAAGCCGGTGCTGGGCGTGCACCACCTCGAAGGTCACCTGTTGTCACCGTTCCTGAGCGCCGATCCGCCGGAGTTTCCGTTCATCGCGCTGCTGGTGTCCGGCGGCCACTCCCAGTTGATGCGCGTCGATGGTGTGGGCCGGTACACGCTGCTGGGTGAGACGATCGACGACGCAGCCGGTGAGGCGTTCGACAAGTCCGCCAAACTGATAGGGCTGCCGTATCCGGGCGGGCCGGCGTTGTCGCGCCTGGCGCAGCAGGGCGATGCCAAGGCCTTCAAGTTGCCGCGCCCGTTGTTGCACAGCGGTAATCTCGATTTTTCTTTTGCCGGCTTGAAGACCGCCGTGATGGTGCAGGCGAAAAAGCTGGTTGCCGCGCATGGCCCGGGCGACGCCGTGCCGCTGGATGTGGCGATGGCGCAATTGCCAGTGCAGTTGCGTGCTGACCTGGCCGCGTCAACCGAAGCGGCCATTGTCGAGGTGCTGGTGAAAAAGTCGCTTGCCGCCATGGCGCAGACCGCCCTGTCGCGGCTGGTGGTCGCCGGTGGCGTCGGGGCAAACCGGCTGTTGCGCGCGCAACTGAATGCGGCGGCCGCGAAGCGAGGCCTGCGCGTGTATTACCCGGAGCTGGAACTGTGCACTGACAACGGTGCGATGATCGCGCTGGCCGGTGCCATGCGGCTGCAGTCGGGTTGCCAGCAGGCGAACGCCGACTACGCATTCGACGTGCGCCCGCGCTGGCCGCTCGACCAGTTGTAGGCGCAGCCTGACGGGGCGGCTGCTGGCCCCCTGCCGAATGGCTTAGTGGATAGCCAGTTGGGTCACGCGGCTGACGGGCACCTGCTTGACCAGGCGCACTGTCAGTACACCGTTCTCCAGCTTGGCCGTGCTGCTGGCGACCTCGATGTCCTGTGGCAGTTCGTAGGCCATCTTGTAGCTGCGAGGTGCGCCTTCGAGGGATTGGATGCGCACCACGTTGCCTTCGATGCCGATGCTCAATTGGTCGCGGGCGACGCCCGGAACATCGAATCGTAATGTGGTGGCGGTGTCCTCCTGCTCGACCGTCGCTTCGCTGGTCTGGCGCATGCGGCCAGCTTCGGCCAAGGCGCGCTCGAGCATGCGCTGGCTGGAGTCGGCGGAAGGACGACGGGCGAATCCGGGGGCATTGGTGGCGAAAAACATGGAAGCACTCCTAGTAAACTGCGCGGCTCGCAACCCTGCGTTCCGCATGCATCGAACTTGTGCGTGCTCACTGTGTTTTCAAGATGGGATTCGACATGTTTATTCTTCGCCGCTGGCTCTTGAAAATGGCCTGGCTGGTACTAGCGATGCCCGCTATCGCGCTGGCACAGATATCCGCTGTGCCTATCAAGGTGGCCATGATTGAAGGTTTGAGCGGACCGTTCGCCAATGGCGGCGAGGCGGTGTATCGCAACCTGATCTGGGCCATGGAACGGGTGAACCAGCGCGGCGGCGTACGCCTGCCGCAAAGCAGTGGAGGGGCCCGCCAGCTGGTGCTCAGGCGTTACGACAGCAAGGGCCAGAGCGAGGAAGCCTTGTCGGCCCTGCGCTCGGCCATCGACGACGGCGCGCAGATCGTGATGCAGGGCAACTCGTCGGCCAATGCGGCGGCGCTGATCGATGCGATCAACAAGCACAACAGGCGCGACCCGTTGCGCAAGGTGGTGTTCCTGAACTATTCGGCTGTGGACCCCGTATTGACGAACGAGAAGTGCAGTTTTTGGCATTTCCGCTTCGATGCCCATGCCGACATGCGCGTGGCGGCCCTGATGTCGGTGATCCGGGACGACGATGCGCTCAAGCGGGTCTACCTGATCGGGCAGGACTACAGCTTCGGGCAGGCGGTATTGCGCGAGGCACGCCGCCAATTGGAGGCGCAACGTGCCGACGTACAGATCGTGGGTGACGAGTTGCACGCGATGGGCCGCGTCAAGGACTTCCTGCCTTATGCGGCCAAGATCAAGTCCAGTGGGGCCCAGGCGGTCATCACCGGAAACTGGGGCAACGATTTGACGCTTTTGGTCAAGGCCGCGCGCGACGCCGGCTTCGACGGGACCTTTTACACCTTCTACGGCAATGCGCTGGGTGCGCCTGCGGCCATGGGCGAGGCCGGTATCGGCAAGGTGATCGCTGTGGCCGACTGGCTGCCGAACGTGCAGACGCCAGGCAGCGACGCCTTTTATCGCGCGTTTCGCGCCCGCTATCCCGATCCGTCCGATGACTATGTGCACATGCGCATGCAGTTGATGATCGAGGCGCTGGCACAGGCGATCGAAAAATCGGCTGCTGGCGGCGCCCTGGCCCAGGGCGAGCCACTGGACGTGGTCGCTGTGGCCCGGGCACTGGAGCAGGCGTCGGTGGCTTTTCAGGGGCAGACGGGCACGATGCGCGCCAGCGACCACCAGTTCCAGCAACCGCTGGTGGTCGGGGTGATGGACCGCCTTGGCACGCCCGGTGTGCGGTTCGACGTGGAGGGCTCGGGATATGGCTTTCGCGTCATCAAGACCCTGACGGCCGCCGCGGCCGAGATGCCCACGAGCTGCCAGATGCAGCGCCCCTGACCGGTGCTGTCCCATTTTTTTTGATAGGTTCCACATGCGCAACACGGTTCTGAATCTGCAGGAGTCCCGCATCCGGGAGGTGGCCAATGCCGGCATCGGGCGCAACGACGTACTGCCGTTCTGGTTTGGCGAGAGTGACGAGGTGACGCCGGAGTTCATCCGCCAGGCGGCGATCGAGTCGCTGCAGCGTGGCGAGACCTTCTATGGCCACAACCTGGGCTTGCCGGAGTTACGCGCGTCGATTGCGACCTACATGGCGACCGTGCACCAGCCGATCGCCACCGACCGGCTCGCGGTGACCTCCGGCGGTGTCAATGCCCTGATGCTCGCAGTGCAGGCGCTGGTCGATGCCGGCGACGAGGTTGTTGCGGTGACGCCGGTGTGGCCGAACCTGCTGGCACAGCCCGAGATCATGGGCGCGCGGGTGCGCTGCGTGTCGTTGCAGCCGGTCGATGGCGCCTGGTCGCTCGACATGGAGGCACTGCTCGGGGCGGTGACCCGCTCCACCAAGCTGCTGATCATCAATGCGCCGAACAACCCGACCGGCTGGACGCTCAGCCGGCCTGAGCAACAACGGATCGCAGACCATTGCCGCGCGACCGGTACCTGGATCCTGGCTGACGAGGTGTATGAGCGCCTGTATTTCGGCACCTCCGCCAACGGCTGCGCGCCCAGTTTCCTGGATGTGTGCGCGCCCGACGACCGGCTGGTGGTGGTGCACAGCTTCTCCAAGAGTTTCCTGATGACGGGCTGGCGCCTGGGGTGGCTGGTGATGCCGGCAGCGATGACGCAGCAGGTCGGCAAGCTGATCGAATTCAACACCTCGTGTGCGCCGGTTTTCGTGCAGCGCGCAGCGATGACGGCACTCGAGCGCACCGATGAGGTGACGCCGCGGGTGGTGGCGCATCTGAAATCGTGCCGCGACACGCTGATCCCGCTGCTACAGGCCCTGCCCGGGGTCGAGGTCGCACCGGCGCCCGGTGGCATGTATGCGTTTTTCCGCCTCGCGGGCGCCAGCGACTCGCTGGCCACGGCCAAGCGTCTGGTGCTCGAGGCCGGGATCGGCCTGGCGCCGGGTGTGGCTTTTGGCGCCAGCGACGGCGATCCGGCCGGCTGCTGGCTGCGCTGGTGTTTCGCCTCCCGCGACCCGCAGCGCCTGGTCGCCGGTGTCGACCGGCTGCGCGCCTGGCTGCAGACCTGAGGGGTCAAACCCCCGCTCGGGTTATACTCATCGGGCTTTGCATGTCGTGAAGCGCACGTCAGGGGCCGTTCCAGCGCCTGTCGCAAGTTGTCAACCCGGAGCATGCGCCCCAGTGAAAAACACAAGAAGAGGCGATGCCCCCCCCTTTTTACAGGAAAATGAAATGATCGCAGCCAGTATCAAGGCGTCTGTTGTCCAGGACAACGCCCGCAAAGTCGGTGACACCGGTAGCCCGGAAGTGCAGGTCGCACTGTTGACCGCCCGGATCAATGAACTCACCCCCCACTTCAAGACCCACGCCAAGGACCACCATGGTCGGCGCGGTTTGTTGCGCATGGTGAGCCGCCGTCGCAAGCTGCTGGACTACCTGAAGTCCAAGGATGCGGAGCGTTACACCGCACTGATCGCCAAACTCGGCCTGCGCAAGTAACGCGCAGTCCAACGAAAAGCGCCTGGGTTGCAATACGGCCTCAGGCGTTTTGTCGTTTGAACGGATATGGGGAAGACACGGTTTCTGTGACGGCTGGCCCGCAAGGCGGCCCATCGGACCAGAAACACGGGCAGAGCGAAGCTGTGTCATTCCAGGGAAGTTTTGCCGTCAGGCACCGAATTTCACTGGAATGGCATCGTGTTCTGTCATGTTGACTCCAGGCTCAGGCGAGGTGGCCGACACCTCCCACATCAGACCAGGAGATAAGTGACATGAGCATGTTCAATAAAGTCAGCAAGACGTTCCAATGGGGTCCGCATACGGTCACGATGGAAACCGGCGAAATCGCACGCCAGGCTTCCGGCGCGGTGCTGGTCAATATCGACGACACAGTCGTGCTGGCCACGGTCGTGGCCAAGACCGACGCCAAGGCAGGGCAGGACTTCTTCCCACTGACTGTCGACTACACCGAAAAATCGTACGCTGCCGGCAAGATTCCGGGCAGCTTCTTCAAGCGCGAAGGTCGCCCCAGTGAGCTCGAGACACTGACCTGCCGCCTGATCGATCGCCCGATCCGTCCGCTGTTCCCGGAAGGGTTCTACAACGAGGTGCAGGTGATCGTGCATGTATTGAGCCTGAACACCGAAGTGCAGGCGGATATTGCCGCACTGATCGCCACCAGCGCCGCGTTGTCGGTCAGTGGCATTCCATTCAATGGTCCTATCGGCGCGGCGCGCGTCGGTTATATCAACGGTGAATACGTCCTGAACCCGGGCCAGACCCAGCTCAAGGACAGCCAGCTTGACCTGGTCGTGGCTGGTACCCAGGCGGCCGTGTTGATGGTTGAGTCTGAAGCGCAGCAACTTTCAGAAGAGATCATGCTCGGCGCCATCGTGTTCGGTCATGAGCAGGGCAACATCGCGATTGCCGCTATCAACGAGCTGGTGCGCGACGCTGGCAAACCGGCCTGGGACTGGAAAGCTCCCGCGCGGGACGAGGCCCTGATCGCCAAGGTCGAAGCCCATGGCGGCGAAAAGCTTGCCGCGGCCTACCAGATCCGTAACAAGCAGGCGCGCACCCAGGCTTGCCGCGAGGCTTACGCCTCCGTGATGAGCGGCCTCAAGGCCGACGGCGTCGAATTCGACAGCGTCAAGGTCGAGAGCATGTTGTTCGACATCGAAGCGCGCATCGTGCGTGGCCAGATCCTGGCCGGCGAGCCGCGCATCGATGGTCGCGACACGCGTACCGTGCGTGCGATCGAAATCCGCAACAGCGTGTTGCCGCGCACCCATGGCTCCGCACTGTTTACACGCGGTGAGACCCAGGCGCTGGTCGTGGCCACGCTGGGCACTGAGCGCGACGCACAGCGCATCGACGCGCTGGCCGGCGACTTCCAGGACCGCTTCATGCTGCACTACAACATGCCTCCGTTCGCTACGGGCGAAGCCGGCCGTTTCGGTACCCCGAAACGCCGCGAGATCGGCCATGGCCGATTGGCCAAACGTGCCTTGATCGCCGCTTTGCCGTCGAAAGAGGATTTCCCCTACACCATGCGTGTCGTGTCCGAGGTGACCGAGTCCAACGGCTCGTCGTCGATGGCGTCGGTCTGCGGTGGCTGTCTGGCCCTGATGGACGCAGGTGTGCCGATGAAAGCCCATGTGGCCGGCATCGCCATGGGCCTGATCAAGGACGGCAACAAGTTTGCAGTGCTGACCGACATCCTGGGTGACGAAGACCATCTGGGCGACATGGACTTCAAGGTTGCGGGTACCACCAACGGTATTTCGGCACTGCAGATGGACATCAAGATCCAGGGTATTACCAAGGAAATCATGCAGGTGGCACTGGCGCAGGCCAAGGAAGCGCGCATGCACATTCTTGGCAAGATGCAGGAAGCCATGTCGGAGGCCAAGACCGAGGTGTCGAACTTCGCGCCGCGCCTGTTCACGATGAAGATCAATCCGGAGAAGATCCGTGACGTGATCGGCAAGGGCGGCTCGGTGATCCGTGGGCTGACCGAAGAAACCGGTTGCCAGATCAACATCGACGAAGACGGCACGATCACGATCGCGTCGACCGATCCGGAAAAAGCCGAAATGGCCAAGCAGCGTATTGCGCAGATCACGGCCGAAGTCGAAATCGGCAAAGTCTACGAAGGCCCTGTCACCAAGATCCTGGACTTCGGCGCCCTGATCAACCTGCTGCCCGGCAAGGACGGCTTGTTGCACATCAGCCAGATCGCGCATGAGCGTGTCGAGAAGGTGACCGACTATCTGAGCGAAGGCCAGATCGTCAAGGTCAAGGTGCTGGAGACCGACGAAAAAGGGCGTGTCAAACTGTCGATGAAGGCCTTGCTTGATCGCCAGCCGCAGCAGCAAGCACCGCAAGGGTCGGAGCAGGGCTGAAGGTAAGGCGTGCCGGCAGTCTCATGCCGGCACGGGACCGCGGGGCTGGCCTGCGCGGTCACCAAGGGAGCACAACCATGAACGTGATCGAGATTGCCTCGCCTGGTGCGCCGAACGTACTGCGGCCGGCCGTGCGACCGATGCCGGAACCCGCAGCGGGCGAGCTGCGCATCCGTGTGTCTGCCAGCGGCATCAATCGGCCCGATGTGCTGCAGCGCACCGGCAACTATCCGGTGCCGCCGGGTGCGTCGGATATTCCTGGGTTGGAAGTGGCAGGTGTCATTGACGCCGGCGACCCACAGGCGCTCGCGGCAGCGAGCTTCAAGCTCGGGGACCGCGTGTGCGCGCTGGTGGCTGGCGGTGGTTATGCCGAGTATTGTGTTGCGCCCATGGCGCAATGCCTGCCGGTGCCGCACGGGCTGACCGACGCGCAGGCAGCGAGTCTGCCCGAGACCTTCTTTACGGTCTGGAGCAACGTCTTCGACCGCGCGCGCCTGCAACCGGGTGAGACCTTGCTGGTGCAGGGGGGCTCGAGTGGTATTGGCGTTACCGCTATCCAGATCGCACGTGCCATGGGCAGCCGCGTGATCGTCACCGTGGGCAGTGACGCGAAAGCAGCGGCTTGCATAGCGTTGGGGGCCGACCATGCCATCAACTACCGTACCCATGACTTCGTCCAGGAGGTCAAGCGCTTGACCGACGAGCGCGGTGTCAATGTGGTGCTCGACATGGTGGCCGGCGACTATGTCGCGCGAGAGATCGAGTGCCTGGCCGACGATGGCCGGCTTGTGATCATCGCCGTACAAGGCGGTGTGAAAAGCGAATTCAATGCCGGCGCCGTGTTGCGCCGACGACTGACGATTACCGGTTCGACCTTGCGGCCGCGCCCGGTGGCGTTCAAGCAGGCGATCGCCCAGGCGTGTCTCAAACATGTCTGGCCACTGATCGAAAACGGCAGCATTCAACCGGTCATTCACAGCAGTTTCCCCGCGCTACAGGCTGAGGGAGACCTGCCCAGCGGCGCGGCGCGTGCGCATGCGTTGATGGAAACCAATCAGCACATCGGCAAGCTGGTCATCACGTGGGCGGCAGCATGAAAAAACTCATCGCTGGCAACTGGAAGATGAACGGAGCCCTGGCGGCAAACGAGACGCTGGTCAAGGCGCTGCTGGACGGTATGGCCGGTAGGGTCTCGGCGTCCTGCGATGCAGCAATCTGTGTTCCGGCGCCTTACCTGGCACAGTTGCAGGGCCTGCTAGTCGGAAGTCCACTGGCATTGGGCGCGCAAGACGTCTCGGCCCGTGACGCAGGTGCGTTCACCGGTGAGGTGTCGGCGTCGATGTTGCGTGAGTTCGGTGTGCGCTATGTCATCGTCGGTCACTCGGAGCGCCGTCAATACCACGGCGAGGCCGATACGGGTGTGGCGGAAAAGGCGCGCGTCGCCCTGGCCGCCGGCATTACGCCGATCGTGTGTGTGGGCGAGACGCTGGAGCAGCGTGACGCGGGTGCCACCGAAGAGGTGGTCAAGCGGCAGCTGGCGGCGGTGATCCACACCAACGGCCATTGCATCAGTGAAATCGTCGTGGCGTATGAACCGGTCTGGGCGATCGGCACCGGCAAGACGGCCAGCCCCGAGCAGGCGCAGCAGGTGCATGCGGTATTACGCAGCCAGCTCAAGGCGGCGACGGCGAAGGCCGATCAGATCCGGCTTTTGTACGGTGGCAGCATGAATGCAGCGAACGCAGCCCAATTGCTGGCCCAGCCTGATATCGACGGCGGCCTGATCGGCGGCGCGTCGCTCAAGCCGGCGGATTTTCTGTCTATTATTTCTGCAGCCTCTGTTGCTGCGTAGTCCCTGGATCCTGTTGAGGAGTTATTGATGAATCTCGTGTTGACTGCAGTGCTTGCGCTGCAGATGATTTCTGCGTTGGTCATGATCGGCCTGATCCTGATCCAGCACGGCAAAGGCGCGGACATGGGTGCGGCATTTGGCGGCGGCAGTTCCGGTAGCCTGTTTGGCGCCAGCGGCAGTGCCAATTTCATGTCGCGTACAACAGCAGTGCTGGCGACGGTATTTTTTGTCAGCACGCTTGCGCTGGCGTATTACGGCAATTTGCAGCCCGTGGCCAGCAGCGGTAGTGTGCTCGAGGGTGCTGCTGCCGTGGCTCCGTCCGGCGCAGCATCCGCGGCAGCTGTGCCGCCTGCAGCACCCGCTTCCGGCGCGGCGCTGATTCCGTCCAAATGACGGCGTCTACTCACCCTGTCCCCGGGGTATGGTCATTCTTTTCAGGGTAAACTCCTAGTTGGTTGGATATGCCGTACCGAAAGGTTCCTCACGCAGTCCGACCATCTGAATAAAGCCGCCGTCGTGGTGAAATTGGTAGACACGCTATCTTGAGGGGGTAGTGGCGAAAGCTGTGCGAGTTCGAGTCTCGCCGACGGCACCAGGCTATAGCGCTGTTCAGGGATCCTGGACGGTCAAAACAGTGGTTAGAAGCTTCAGATGAACCTCGAACAATATTTGCCCGTGCTGCTGTTTATTCTGGTGGGCATTGCGGTAGGTGTGGTTCCGCAATTATTGGGCTATGTCCTGGGCCCGAACCGGCCGGATCCGCAGAAGAATTCTCCATACGAATGTGGATTCGAGGCGTTCGAGGACGCCCGCATGAAATTCGATGTGCGGTATTACCTTGTGGCCATCCTTTTCATATTGTTCGATCTCGAGATCGCGTTTCTGTTTCCGTGGGCGGTGGCGCTCAAGGATGTGGGGATTGTCGGTTTCTGGACGGTGATGATGTTCCTTGGCATTCTGGTTGTGGGTTTTGTCTACGAGTGGAAAAAAGGGGCCCTGGATTGGGAGTGACGCAATGATTGAAGGCGTATTGAAAGAAGGTTTTGTCACCACCAGCTACGACGCGGTGGTGAACTGGGCTAAAACGGGATCGGTCTGGCCGATGACATTCGGTCTGGCGTGTTGTGCGGTCGAGATGATGCATGCAGCTGCCGCGCGGTACGACATCAGCCGTTTTGGTGCCGAGGTGTTCCGCGCTAGTCCGCGCCAGTCCGATCTGATGATCGTGGCGGGCACGCTGTGCAACAAGATGGGGCCTGCGCTACGCAAGGTCTATGACCAGATGTCGGAGCCACGCTGGGTCATTTCGATGGGCTCATGCGCCAATGGTGGCGGTTATTATCATTACAGTTACTCTGTGGTGCGTGGCTGCGATCGCATCGTGCCGGTCGATGTGTACGTGCCGGGTTGTCCGCCGACGGCCGAGGCGCTGCTATACGGGATCATCCAGTTGCAGCAGAAGATCCGTCGCACGCACACTATTGCGCGTGCCTGAGGGGGGTTGTGTGACAGATTTTGCGATCCATCCCGAGGCGCTCCAGAAGACGATTTCGGCAACATTGGGTGACAAGGTTCAGAGCATGCGTCTGGCCCTGGGTGAGTTGACTGTCGTGGTCCGCGCAGCCGACTATCTGTCGGTTGCCGAGCTGCTGCGTGATGCGCCGGGTTGCCAGTTCGAGCAGATGCTCGACCTTTGCGGTGTCGATTATTCGGAATACCGTGACGGCGCCTACGAGGGCCCCCGTTTTTGCGTTGTGATGCACCTGCTGTCGATCAGCCTGAATCAGCGCGTGCGCGTCAAGGTGTTCGCGCTCGACGACAGTTTTCCGGTGGTCGACTCCGTCAACGGCATCTGGAACTCCGCCAACTGGTTCGAGCGCGAGGCGTTCGACCTGTTCGGCATCGTGTTCGAAGGTCACTCCGACCTGCGCCGGATCCTGACAGACTATGGCTTCATCGGCCACCCGTTTCGCAAGGATTTCCCCACCACCGGCTATGTCGAGATGCGCTACGACACAGAGCAGCGGCGCGTCATTTACCAGCCCGTCACGATCGAGCCGCGCGAGATCACGCCGCGCATCATCCGTGAAGACAACTACGGGGGTGGCCTGCAGTAGGCGGGCGCAAACATGGCTGAGATCAAGAATTACACCCTGAACTTTGGACCCCAGCACCCCGCGGCGCACGGAGTGTTGCGTCTCGTGCTGGAACTCGACGGAGAGGTGATACAACGCGCCGATCCGCACATCGGGTTGCTGCACCGCGCGACCGAAAAGCTGGCAGAGAGCAAGACCTATATCCAGTCGCTGCCCTACATGGACCGACTCGACTATGTGTCGATGATGTGCAACGAGCACGCCTATTGCCTGGCGATCGAAAAGTTGCTCGGGGTCGTGGTGCCGATACGGGCCCAATACATCCGGGTTATGTTCGCCGAGATCACGCGGCTGCTCAACCATCTGATGTGGCTGGGCTCGCACGGCAACGATTGCGGCAGTTCCACGATCCTGATCTACACATTCCGTGAGCGCGAGGACCTGTTCGATATGTACGAGGCCGCGAGTGGCGCGCGCATGCACGCGGCTTATTTCCGCCCCGGTGGCGTATACCGCGACCTGCCGGACACGATGCCGCAGTACCAGGCCAGCAAGGTGCGTAATGCCAAGGGCGTGGCGCAGCTCAACAGCAACCGCAACGGGTCTTTGCTCGATTTCATCGACGATTTCACGCAGCGCTTCCCCGCCTGCATGGCTGAATACCACACGCTGTTGACAGAAAACCGCATCTGGAAGCAGCGCACCGTGGGTATTGGCGTGGTCACGCCAGAACGTGCGCTGAACATGGGCTTTACCGGCCCGATGTTGCGTGGTTCCGGCATCGAATGGGATCTGCGTAAAAAGCAGCCGTACGACGTCTATGACCAGATGGAGTTCGACATTGCCGTGGGTAGTACCGGCGACGTGTATGACCGTTACCTGGTGCGCATGGAGGAGATGAAGCAGTCCAACCGCATCATTCAGCAGTGCATCAAGTGGCTGCGCGTCAACCCCGGTCCGGTGATCACCGACAACCACAAGATCGCGCCGCCTAGCCGCGAATCCATGAAGACCAACATGGAAGAGTTGATCCATCATTTCAAGCTGTTTACCGAGGGCTTTCAGGTGCCGGAAGGAGAGGCATACGTAGCGGTTGAGAACCCGAAGGGAGAGTTCGGCATCTATATCGTCAGTGATGGCGCCAACAAGCCTTACCGGCTCAAGATCCGACCGCCGGGTTTTGCCCATCTCGCTGGTATGGACGAAATGTCGCGCGGCCACATGATTGCCGACGCAGTCGCGATCATTGGGACCATGGATATTGTGTTCGGGGAGGTTGACCGATGATCTCGGAGGCGGCAAGAGCGCGCTTTGACAAAGAAGTTGCGAAGTACCCGGCGAACCAGAAACAGTCCGCCGTGATGGCCTGTCTGGCCATTGTTCAGCAGGAACTCGGTCACGTCAGTGTCGAGAGTGAGCAGGTCGTGGCCGAGTATCTGGGCATGCCCCCGATCGCGGTGCATGAGGTGACCACGTTCTACAACATGTACAACCAGCGGAAGGTGGGCAAGTTCAAGCTCAATGTCTGCACCAATCTGCCGTGCCAGTTGCGTGACGGCGCGAAGGCGCTGCAGTATCTGGAAGACAAGCTGGGCATCAAGATGGGCGAGACCACCGAAGACGGCATGTTCACCTTGCAGCAAAGTGAATGCCTGGGTGCATGCGCCGACTCGCCGGTAATGCTGGTCAATGACCGCACCATGTGTAGTTTCATGTCCAGCGAGCGGCTGGATCGACTGATTGCAGGCCTGCGGGCTACGGAGATCAAATGACGTCAGTTGATCAGGTGTTGGCGCAGTTCCAGGCCAGTGGTACCGAGTCCTGTTTCCACGGCCGCCATATCGAGCCGCAAATTTACGCCGGACTTGACGGCTCCAACTGGCGTCTGGCCGAGTACCAGGCGCGTGGTGGCTACCAGGCGCTGCGCAAGATCCTGGGGCAGGACGGCGCCGAGGGCATGACGCAGGACCAGGTGATCGCGACCGTCAAGGAGTCGGCGCTGCGCGGACGTGGCGGTGCGGGCTTTCCCACAGGCCTGAAGTGGAGCTTCATGCCGCGCCAGTTTCCCGGCCAGAAATACCTGGTCTGCAACTCGGACGAGGGTGAGCCCGGTACCTGCAAAGACCGCGATATCCTGCAGTTCAACCCGCATATCGTGATTGAAGGCATGGCGATCGCCGCCTATGCAATGGGTATCTCGGTGGGTTACAACTACATCCACGGCGAAATCTTCCAGAGCTACGACCGTTTCGAGGAGGCGCTCGAGGAAGCGCGCGCTGCGGGTCTGCTGGGCGACAAGATACTGGGCAGCAGTTTCAGCTTCCAGTTGCATGCCGCGCACGGATTCGGCGCTTACATATGCGGCGAAGAAACTGCCTTGCTGGAGTCGCTCGAAGGCAAAAAAGGCCAGCCGCGGTTCAAACCGCCGTTTCCCGCAAGTTTCGGCATGTACGGCAAGCCGACGACGATCAACAACACGGAAACCTTCGCGGCCGTGCCCTGGATCATCCGCAATGGCGGCCAGGCTTATCTGGAATGTGGCAAGCCGAACAATGGCGGCACCAAGATCTATTCGATCAGTGGCGATGTCGAGCTGCCCGGCAACTACGAAATCCCGATGGGCACGCCGTTCTCCAAACTGCTTGAGCTCGCCGGTGGCGTGCGCGGCGGTCGCAAGCTCAAGGCGGTGATTCCCGGCGGCTCGTCGTCACCCGTGCTGCCGGCCGAGATCATGATGCAATGCACGATGGACTACGACTCCATTGCCAAGGCCGGTTCCATGCTGGGCTCAGGTGCGCTCATCGTCATGGATGAGACCCGCTGCATGGTCAAGTCGCTGCAGCGCCTGAGCTATTTCTATATGCACGAGTCCTGTGGTCAGTGCACGCCGTGCCGCGAGGGCACTGGCTGGTTGTCGCGGATGGTCGATCGGGTCGAGAACGGCCAGGGTCGCACCAGCGACATGGATCTGCTCGACTCCGTGGCCGACAACATCCAGGGACGCACGATTTGCGCGCTTGGCGACGCTGCCGCGATGCCGGTGCGGGCCATGATAAAGCACTTCCGCCACGAATTCGAACACCATGTCGAGCACAAGACCTGCATGGTCCCCGCATATGTCTAAGGCCGGCACGTGCGTCACTGTGTGTACTGCGCTGCCCTCGAGCGGGTTGCCCGTCCTTGGGGCGGCCCGGCGGATGGCCGTTTGACCAGGTAACAGAAAATGGTAGAAATCGAACTCGACGGCAAAAAGGTCGACATCGTCGAAGGCAGCATGATCATGCATGCGGCCGAGAAGGTGGGCACCTACATTCCGCATTTTTGTTACCACAAGAAGCTCAGCATTGCAGCCAACTGCCGCATGTGCCTGGTCGACGTGGAAAAGATGCCCAAGCCGATGCCGGCGTGTGCCACGCCGGTCTCACAAGGCATGATCGTGCGCACCAAGAGTGCCAAGGCGATCAAGGCGCAGCAGTCGGTGATGGAGTTCTTGCTTATCAACCACCCGCTCGATTGTCCGATCTGCGATCAGGGCGGCGAATGCCAGTTGCAGGACCTGGCTGTCGGTTATGGTGCGTCCGCATCCCGCTACGAAGAAGAAAAACGCGTCGTGTTCCACAAGGATGCCGGCCCGCTGGTTTCGATGCAGGAGATGACGCGTTGCATCCATTGCACGCGCTGTGTGCGTTTCGGCCAGGAAGTGGCCGGTGTGATGGAACTGGGTATGTCGCACCGCGGTGAACATGCCGAGATCGAGACCTTTATCGGCCATTCGATCGATTCCGAGCTCTCGGGCAACATGATCGACATCTGCCCGGTCGGCGCGTTGACCAGCAAGCCGTTTCGCTACAGCGCCCGGACCTGGGAGTTGTCGCGCCGCAAGTCGGTCAGTCCACATGACTCGACCGGGGCCAACCTGGTGGTGCAGGTCAAAAACAACAAGGTGATGCGGGTAGTTCCGCTGGAGAACGAAGCGGTCAACGAATGCTGGATCGCCGACCGCGATCGCTTTTCCTATGAGGCTCTCAATGGTCCGGAGCGCCTGCTCAAGCCAATGCTCAAGCAAGATGGCCGGTGGCTGGAGGTCGACTGGCAGGTGGCGCTGGAATACGTCGCCAGTGGACTGCGGCAAATCAAGGCTGACCACGGCGCTGACAAGATCGGTGCACTGGTCAGTCCGCACAGCACCCTCGAAGAGCTGGCGTTGGCCGCTGCGCTGGTGCGTGGCCTGGGCAGTGAAAATATCGACTACCGCCTGCGCAACGCCGAGTTTGCGGTGCAGTCGGGTGTGCGGTATCTGGGCATGCCGATCGCCGAGTTGACGGGACTGCAACGGGTGCTGGTCGTGGGGTCGAATCTGCGCAAGGACCATCCACTGTTCGCGCAACGTATTCGGCAGGCGGTGCGCCATGGCGCCGAAGTCAGCCGGATCGATGCCCTGCAACAGGATTGGGCAATGCCGGTGGCGCACAGCCAGCATGTGGACGCCAGCCAATGGGTCCAGGCGCTGGCCGATGTGGCCGCAGCCGTAGCAGCCGAAAAGGGTGTAGCGGCGCCAGCCGCTGGCACCGCGACCGATGCGGCCGTGGCCATTGCCCGCAGCTTGCTGGGCGGTGAGCGCAAGGCGGTGTTGCTAGGCAACGCGGCCAGCCACCACGCCAAAGCCGAGAGCCTGTTGGCGCTGGCAAACTGGATCGGGTCACACACCGGTGCGCAGGTCGGCTACCTGACGCAGGCTGCAAACACGGTTGGTGCGCAATTGGCCGGTGCCATGCCGGGCGAGGGTGGCTTGCATGCGGGGCAGATGCGCGCGGGGGCACTGCGGGCCGCATTGCTGCTCAATACCGAACCCATGTTTGATGCCGCGGGCGGCAGCACCGCGGCCGCCAAGCTCGGCGCTGCGGCCATGGTGGTGACGCTCAGTCCGTTCAAGGCCAACATGGAGTTCAGTGACGTGCTGTTGCCGATCGCGCCGTTCACCGAAACGTCCGGCAGCTTTGTCAATGCAGAAGGCCGGGTGCAGGGGTTCCACGCGGTGGTCAAGCCCGCAGGCGACGCACGGCCGGCCTGGAAGGTGCTGCGCGTGCTGGCCAACATGCTCGAATTGCCCGGCTTCGAATATGAAACGTCGCGTGATGTGTTGGCCCTGGTCGACCTTGCGCAATCCGAGATCGGTACTTTTGTGCCCACGGCCAAGCTGGGCAACCAAACGACGGTGGCGATTGATCTTGCGCCGGCTGAAGGCGCGCCGTGTGTGGCATCAATCTACCAGCTCGATTCAATCGTGCGCCGAGCGCCAGCGCTGCAACTGACCGCCGATGCGCGCCACAGTGAAACACCGTCGTCAACGAAGGCGGAGGCACTCCCATGATCGACGCGATTCACGCCGCCGGCATGGGCCTGATTGTGGCGCCCTGGTGGACTGCCGTTGCCTGGCCGGTCATCTGGACCCTGATCAAGATCGTCGCAGTGGTGCTGCCGCTGATGGGCGCGGTGGCGTATCTGACGTTGTGGGAACGCAAGTTTCTGGGCTGGATGCAGGTCAGGATCGGCCCGAACCGGGTGGGTCCCTGGGGCATGTTGCAGCCTATTGCCGATGCCCTGAAGCTGTTGACCAAGGAAATCCTGATTCCGACAGCGGCCAGCAAGGGCCTGTTCGTCATAGGTCCGGTGTTGACCATCATGCCGGCCATGGCCGCATGGGCCGTCATTCCGTTCGGTCCCGACATTGCACTGGCCAATATCAACGCCGGCCTGCTATTTGTGATGGCAATCACATCGATGGAAGTCTATGGTGTCGTGATCTCCGGTTGGGCGTCGAACTCCAAGTATTCGTTCCTCGGTGCCATGCGCGCATCCGCGCAGATGGTGAGCTACGAGATCGCCATGGGTTTCTGTTTGGTGGTGGTGTTGATGGTCTCGGCGAGCATGAATCTGACCGACATTGTGGTCGGCCAGGGACAGGGCCGGTTCGCAGAAATGGGACTCAATTTCCTGTCCTGGAACTGGTTGCCGTTGCTGCCGATCTTCGTCGTCTACATCATCTCGGGCATGGCAGAGACCAACCGCCACCCGTTCGATGTGGTCGAGGGTGAGGCCGAAATCGTTGCTGGCCACATGGTCGAATATTCGGGCATGTCGTATGCCATGTTCTACCTGGCCGAATACGCCAACATGTGGCTGATCTCCATCCTGGCGGCCATCATGTTCCTGGGCGGCTGGTTATCGCCAATCGACAGTGCCTTCTTCAACTGGGTCCCCGGCTGGATCTGGCTTGGCATCAAGACGTTCTTCGTCGTCAGCCTGTTCATCTGGGTACGTGCGACGTTCCCCCGGTTTCGTTACGACCAGATCATGCGGTTGGGCTGGAAGATATTCATTCCGGTGACGCTGATATGGCTGGTGGTGGTGGGCGGCTGGATGCAGACCTCCTTCAATATCTGGAAGTAAGACCATGACGACTGTTACCTCCCCACCCGGCACTGCCGGCGCCGCGCCGTTTTCGCTCAAGGACTTCCTGTCCAGCTTCTTGCTGCTCGAACTGTTCAAGGGCATGGCCGTGACCGGGCGTTATCTGTTCCGGCGCAAGGTCACCGTGCAGTTTCCAGAAGAAAAGACGCCGTCAAGCCCACGTTTTCGGGGGCTGCATGCGTTGCGCCGTTACGAAAACGGCGAAGAACGCTGCATTGCCTGCAAATTGTGCGAGGCGGTTTGCCCGGCGCTTGCCATCACCATCGAGTCCGAAGTGCGTGACGACGGCTCGCGTCGCACCACGCGTTACGACATCGACCTGACCAAGTGCATCTTTTGCGGTTTCTGCGAAGAGAGCTGTCCGGTCGATTCGATCGTGGAAACCCATGTGCTCGAGTACCACGGAGAAAAACGCGGCGATCTGTATTTCACGAAAGAAATGCTGCTGGCCGTGGGTGACCGCTATGAGACCGAAATCGCGCAGCGCCGTGCCGCTGATGCGCCATACCGCTGAAGCAGCGGTGCCAGAGAGATAAAGCCAGCCATGGATGTCAAGACCGGATTGTTCTACGTTTTTGCGGCGCTGCTGTTGTTCGCCGCTTTTCGGGTGGTGACCGCACGTAACCCGGTACATGCCGCGCTGTACCTGGTGTGGGCCTTCATCCAGGCGGCCATGATCTGGCTGCTGCTGCGCGCCGAGTTTCTGGCCATCGCACTGGTGTTGGTGTATGTCGGCGCGGTCATGGTGTTGTTCCTGTTCGTCGTGATGATGCTGGACATCAACTTCGATGGGCTGCGTCAGGGGTTCTGGCGCCAACTTCCGTTTGCCGGTGTGATTGGTGTGGTGGTGGCGCTCGAAATGGCCGCCGTGCTGATCGGTGGCTTCCGCATGACTGAACCCAAGGCCATGGCGGTACTGCCGCAACTGGCAGGGCAGGCGTCCAACACGCGGGATCTCGGTATTCTGTTGTACAGCGAATATGTATATCCGGTGCAGATCGCAGCAGTGATCCTGCTGGTGGCGATCATTGCTGCCATTGCACTGACCTTGCGCGAGCGCAAGGACACCAAGCACATCGGCGTGGATGCGCAGGTGCGGGTCAAGTCCCGCGACCGGCTGCGCGTCGTCCAGTTGGCGGCAACCAAGCCCGCCCAGGCACCTGCGCCTGACGCGCCTGCGGGGGATCCCGCGCCAGCGGCGCCAGCGGAGAAAAAACCATGACATTGACACTGGGTCATTTCCTGTCGCTGGGCGCAATCCTGTTTGCGCTGTCGATCATCGGCATTTTTCTGAACCGCAAGAACCTGATCATCCTGTTGATGGCCATCGAATTGATGCTGTTGGCCGTCAACATGAATTTCGTTGCGTTCTCCTACTACCTGGGTGACATGCGCGGGCAGATTTTCGTGTTCTTCATCCTGACGGTGGCGGCTGCCGAGTCGGCGATCGGGCTGGCGATCCTGGTGCAGCTGTTCCGCAACAAGTCCAATATCAACGTGGACGAACTCAATTCGCTCAAGGGCTGAGAAACACGATGAGCCAAACCCTTTCAGCCTCCACCTTGCTGGCCATCGCGCTGGCGCCGCTGGTCGGCGCCATCGTGGCTGGCGTTTTCGGCACCGCCTTCGGTGGTAACCGTATCGGCCGGCGCGTCAGCCACAGCCTGACGATCGGCGGCGTTCTGCTGTCGTTCATTCTGTCGGCCAGCGTGCTGCGCGACGTCATCGTGGACGGCGCGCGTTTCAACGACACCATCTACACCTGGATGCAGGTCGGTGCCCTGAAGATGGAAGTCGGTTTCATGGTCGACGGCCTGACCGCGATGATGATGTGCGTCGTCACCTTCGTCTCACTGATGGTGCATCTGTACACCGTGGGCTACATGCACGACGACGATGGCTACAACCGTTTCTTCGCCTATATCTCGTTGTTCACTTTCTCCATGCTGATGCTGGTGATGAGCAACAACCTGCTGCAGCTGTTCTTCGGCTGGGAGGCGGTGGGCCTGGTGTCGTACCTGCTGATCGGCTTCTGGTTCAACAGGCCGACCGCAATCTTCGCCAACATGAAGGCCTTCCTGGTGAACCGGGTCGGCGACTTCGGCTTTATCCTGGGCATCGGCCTGATCGTGGCCTATACCGGCACACTGAACTACACCGAGATTTTTGCGCTCTCGGGTGAACTGGCCAAGCCCAATCTTCCCGGCACCGACTGGATGCTGATCACTGTCATCTGCATCTGCCTGTTCATCGGTGCCATGGGCAAGTCGGCGCAGTTTCCGCTGCACGTGTGGCTGCCCGACTCGATGGAAGGTCCGACCCCGATTTCGGCGCTGATCCACGCCGCCACCATGGTGACCGCGGGCATCTTCATGGTCGCGCGCATGTCGCCGTTGTTCGAGCTCAGTGATACTGCGCTGAACTTCGTGCTGATCATTGGCGCCATCACCGCCTTGTTCATGGGGTTCCTGGGCATCATCCAGAACGACATCAAGCGCGTTGTTGCGTATTCGACGCTCTCGCAGCTCGGCTACATGACAGTGGCGCTCGGCGCGTCGGCCTACTCGGTGGCCGTGTTCCACCTGATGACGCACGCCTTCTTCAAGGCGCTGCTGTTCCTGGCGGCCGGCTCGGTCATCATGGGCGTGCACCACAATCAGGACATCCGCTGGATGGGCGGGCTGCGTAAATACATGCCGATTACCTGGATCACCTTTCTGGTGGGGTCGCTGGCGCTGATAGGCACGCCGTTGTTTTCCGGCTTCTACTCCAAGGACAGCATCATCGAGGCGGTGCATGCGAGCCATTTGCCGGCTGCAGGCTTTGCCCATTTCGCAGTGCTCGCCGGCGTATTCGTGACCGCCTTCTATTCATTCCGCCTGTATTTCCTGGTGTTCCATGGCAAGGAGCGGTTCGACCAGAACCCGGACGCGCACCACGACAACCACCATGGGCACCATGACGCGCACCATCCGCACGAGTCACCGTGGGTCGTCACCGTGCCGCTGATATTGCTGGCCATCCCGTCGGTGCTGATCGGTTTCATCACCATTGGACCGATGCTGTTCGGCGACTTCTTCAAGGACGCGCTGGTCGTCGATGCCGTGGCCCATCCGGCGATGGCGGAGCTGGCCGGGATCTTCCACGGGCCCATGGCAATGGCAACCCATGCGTTGTCAACAGCGCCGTTCTGGCTGGCTCTCGCCGGCGTGGTGTCCTCGTACTACCTGTACATGGTCAACCCGGCGTTGCCGACCGCCATCAAGCGCGTCTTCATGCCGATCTACACGTTGCTCGAGAACAAGTACTACATGGACTGGTTCAACGAGAACGTGCTGGCGCGTGCGACGCGTGGCCTGGGCACCGCTTTGTGGAAAGGTGGTGATCAGACCCTGATCGACGGTGTGCTGGTCAATGGTTCCTGGAAACTGGTGGCCTGGGTGTCGTCGATCGTGCGCCGCCTGCAGTCTGGTTTCCTGTACCACTACGCCCTGTCGATGATCCTGGGTGTCTTCGTACTGATGACCTATTTCGTCTGGCGCAGTTAGCCGACTGGGAGAATAAGAAAAATGGGATTGCTGAGCCTGGCCATCTGGACGCCTGTCTTTTTCGGCGTCACCCTGCTGGCATTGGGCCGTGACGAACATGCCCGAGCCGTGCGATGGATCGCATTGATCGGGGCCTTAATCAGCCTGATGGTCACGGTGCCGATATATACCGGCTTTCAACTCGGAACTGCCGACATGCAGTTTGTCGAGTCGTCGCCATGGATCGAACGCTTCAATGTGTCCTACCACCTGGGGGTGGACGGCATCTCGATGTGGTTCGTGCTGTTGACCGCGTTCATTAATCTGATCGTCGTGATCGCCGGTTGGGAGGTGATCACCAAGCGCGTCAACCAGTACATGGGCGCCTTCCTGATTCTCAGCGGTCTGATGATTGGCGTCTTCTGTGCACTCGACGGCTTGCTGTTCTATGTGTTCTTTGAAGCTACGCTGATCCCGATGTACCTGATCATCGGCATCTGGGGCGGGCCGAACAGGATCTACGCGGCTTTCAAGTTCTTCCTGTACACGTTGCTGGGCTCCTTGCTGCTGCTGATCGCGCTGATCTTTTTGTACACCAAGTCTGGTGGCAGTTTTGACATCGAGACCTGGCATACGCTGCCGCTGGATGGCACGACACAGACCCTGATCTTCTTCGCCTTCCTCGCCGCGTTTGCGGTCAAGGTGCCGATGTGGCCGGTACATACCTGGTTGCCCGACGTCCACGTCGAGGCGCCCACCGGCGGTTCTGCCGTGTTGGCGGCCATCATGCTCAAGCTTGGCGCCTACGGTTTCCTGCGGTTTTCGATGCCGATCGCACCCGATGCGGCGCGCGAATGGGCCTGGCTGATGATCGCGCTGTCGCTGATCGCCGTCATCTACGTGGGCCTGGTCGCGATCGTGCAGCGCGACATGAAGAAGCTGGTTGCGTATTCGTCGGTGGCCCATATGGGTTTCGTGACACTCGGTTTTTTCGTCTTCAGTGACCTCGGCGTATCGGGCGGCATCGTGCAGATGATCGCGCACGGCTTTGTCTCGGGGGCGATGTTCCTGGTCATCGGCGTGTTGTACGACCGGGTGCATTCACGCGAGATCTCCAGTTACGGCGGCGTGGTCAACACCATGCCGAAGTTCACGGCTTTTGCGCTGCTGTTTGCGATGGCCAATGCGGGCCTGCCAGGCACTGCAGGGTTTGTCGGCGAATGGATGGTGATCCTGGCGGCCGTCAAGGCCAACTTCTGGATCGGCCTTGGAGCCGCCAGTGCATTGATTTTCGGCGCTGCCTACACCTTGTGGATGTTCAAGCGCGTATACCTCGGCCCGATTGCGAACGACGACGTCAAGGGCTTGAAGGATATCAACGCGCGTGAATTCCTGATGTTGGCGTTGTTGGCTATCGCGGTGCTTGCCATGGGCCTCTATCCCAAGCCCTTTACCGACGTGATGGACAGTTCGGTTGCCGAACTGCTCCGGCATGTTGCGTTGTCCAAGTTGAATTGAGAGATCCGCGACCATGATTGACAACTACAGCTGGATCACGGTTCTGCCGGAGATCATCCTGTTGACGATGGCCTGCGTGATTGCGCTGGTCGACCTGTACGTCAAGAGCCCGAACCGCACCGCCACTTATGTGCTGACCATGCTGACGCTGGTCCTGGTGGCCTTCATGCAGGCCGAATACGCCATCAGCGGACTGAACCAGTACGGCTTCAGCAAGATGGTCGTCAGTGACCAGATGGGTAACTGGCTCAAGTGTTTCGCCACGATCGCGGTCATGGTCACACTGGTCTATGGCCGGCCGTACGCCGGGCACCGCGAGATGATGCGTGGCGGCGAGTTGTTCGTGCTGGCCATGTTCGGCTTGCTGGGCATGTTTGTCATGATCGGTGGCAACAACTTCCTGGTCATCTACATGGGCCTGGAATTGCTCACGTTGTCGAGTTACGCGCTGGTGGCGCTGCGCCGCGACAACACGCAGGCGATCGAGGCGGCGATGAAATATTTCGTGCTCGGGGCCATGGCGTCCGGCTTCCTGCTGTACGGCCTGTCGATGATGTACGGCGCGACCGGGACGCTCGATGTCAATGAAGTCGCGCAGGCCATTGCCAGTGGACGTATCCACCACCAGGTGCTGGTGTTCGGGCTGGTGTTCGTCGTGGCCGGCCTGGCATTCAAGCTCGGCGTCGTGCCATTCCACATGTGGATTCCCGACGTCTACCAGGGTGCTCCCACGGCCGTCACGCTGCTCATCGGCGGCGCACCGAAACTGGCGGCTTTCGCCATTCTGATCCGCCTGCTGGTCGAAGGCATGTTGCCGCTGGCGCTGGACTGGCAGCAGATGCTCGGTGTATTGGCCGTTGGTTCGTTGCTGGTCGGCAATCTGGCCGCCATCGCGCAGACCAACATCAAGCGCATGCTGGCGTTCTCGACCATTTCCCAGATGGGTTTCGTGCTGCTAGGCATGATGTCCGGCGTCATCAATGGCAACACCATCTCGTCGGCCGACGCCTACGGATCGGCCATGTTCTATGTGGTCACCTATGTACTGACGACATTGGCCACCTTCGGCATCATCATGCTGCTATCGCGCAAGGGTTTCGAGAGTGAGGAGATTGCCGACTTTGCCGGCCTGAACCAGCGCAGCCCGCTGTACGCCGCCGTGATGGCGATCTGCATGTTCTCTTTGGCGGGCATTCCGCCGATGGTCGGCTTCTACGCCAAGCTGTCGGTGCTGCAGGCGCTGATCTCGTCGGGGCAGGCGAGCGACATTGGCCTGGCTGTTTTTGCGGTCATGATGTCGCTGGTGGGCGCGTTCTATTACCTGCGTGTGGTCAAGCTGATGTATTTCGATGCACCGGTGCAAACGGCGGCCATCGAGGCGCCTACCGAGGTGCGCATCGTGTTGTCCATCAATGGCGCCCTGGTGTTGTTGCTCGGCCTCGCGCCTGGGGGCCTGATGACCCTCTGCGCCAGCGCCCTGGCCAGCATGATGGCTGGCTGAACACCTGCCGTGGCCATGCCACCCGGCCGCCTCGCACCTGAGGTTGATGCTCATCTGATCGAGCGTATGACCACACGGGAGGAGCTGCTGCACGGCAACTTCCTGCAGGTTCGCCGCGATACCGTGCGCCTGCCCGACGCGACCCACGCCACGCGTGAATACGTCGTTCATCCCGGCGCGGTGATGATCGTGCCGCTGCTCCTAGATGACGCCGGCAACCTGCGCCTGGTGATGGAGCGGCAGTATCGCTATCCGGTCGGACAGGTCATACTGGAATTTCCCGCCGGCAAGCGCGATGGCAATGAAGATCTGCTGCGGTGCGCGCAACGCGAACTGCACGAGGAAACCGGCTACCGCGCCCGCGCCTGGGCGCATGCCGGCCTGATGCACCCGTTGGTGGCCTATTCAACCGAGTTCATTGACATCTGGTTTGCCCGTGACCTGGTGCCAGGCGAACGCCATCTGGACCAGGGAGAGTTCCTGGAGGTGATCGACACCACCTTGCCCGAGTTGTTGCAATGCTGCCGGGATGGCCGTGTCACCGACGGCAAGACGCTGGTGGCGGCCCTGTGGCTGCAGAACGTCGTGTCCGGCGCATGGACACTCGATTGGCAAGCCGGCACCGATTCTGTTGCCGCCGGATAATCGGGACATGAAACTGCCCCCACGCTCACTGCGTTCGCTGCCCCCCGAGGGGGCGTTCAGTCCCTTCGGAGCGGCCGTGCGGGACTGTATGTGGCCCCCACGCTCACTGCGTTCGCTGCCCCCCGAGGGGGCGTTCAGTCCCTTCGGAGCGGCCGTGCGGGACTGTATGTGGCCCCCACGCTCACTGCGTTCGCTGCCCCCCGAGGGGGCGTTCAGTCCCTTCGGAGCGGCCGTGCGGGACTGTATGTGGCCCCCACGCTCACTGCGTTCGCTGCCCCCCAAGGGGGCGTTCAGTCCCTTCGGAGCGGCCGTGCGGGACTGTATGTGGCCCCCACGCTCACTGCGTTCGCTGCCCCCCGAGGGGGCGTTCAGTCCCTTCGGAGCGGCCGTGCGGGACTGACATGAAAGTTCTGGATCTTCAATGCGCGCACGCACATAGCTTTGAAGGCTGGTTCGGGTCCGAGGACGACTTTGCCAGCCAGCTTGCGCGCGGGTTGGTGACTTGCCCGATGTGCGGCGACTCCAGCATCACCAAGAAACTGAGCGCACCGCGACTGAATCTGGGCCATGCCAAGGCGCCGTCATCGGAGCAACCGCGACAGGACGTCGTGGCCACCAACGACACCCACAGCGCGCTGCAGGCCGCTTGGCTCGGCATGGCGCGGCGCATCCTGGCCAATACCGACGACGTTGGCGAACAGTTCGCTGAAGAGGCGCGCAAGATTCACTACGGCGAAGTACCTCACCGCGGCATCCGCGGCAAGGCATCACAGGCAGAGTCCGAGGCGCTGGCGGACGAGGGCATCGAGGTGATGCAGCTGGCATTGCCAGAGGCCTTGAAGGGCCCCGTACAGTAGCAGCGCGTGTCGACGCGTGCCTGTCGTGGGCCCCACCGCTGGCACACGGGCATCAGGCCGTGAACTGCAACTCCGCCAACCGCGCATACACCCCGCCGCGCGCCACCAGTTCGGCGTGGGTTCCCTGTTCCACCACCCGTGACGACTCCAGCACGACGATGCGCGTGGCTTTCTGCACGGTCGCCAACCGGTGCGCAATGACGAGCGTAGTGCGCCCCTGCATGGCGCTTTCCAGTGCCGCCTGCACCATGCGTTCGCTCTCTGCATCCAGCGCGCTGGTGGCCTCGTCGAGCAGCAGCAGCGGCGGGTTCTTCAGCATCGCGCGGGCAATGGCGATGCGCTGGCGCTGGCCGCCACTGAGGCGCACGCCGCGTTCGCCCAGGAAGGTGTCGTAACCCTCGGGCAGGCGGCTGATGAACTCGTCGGCAAATGCGGCAAGCGCCGCGACCCGGACCTCGTCGTCGCTGGCCTGTGGTTTGCCGTAACGGATGTTTTCCATTGCGTTGGCCGAGAAGATCACTGCGTCCTGCGGCACGATGCCGATGTGTTGGCGCAGGTCGCCCAGGGCCAATGCGTCTGTGGGCACGCCGTTGAGTGTGATGGTGCCGGATTGCGGGTCGTAGAAGCGCAGCAACAGCTGGAACACCGTGCTCTTGCCTGCGCCGCTGGGGCCCACCAGGGCCACGGTTTCACCAGGCGCAACTAGCAGCGAAAAGTCGCTGAGTGCCGGATGTTCCGGCCGCGACGGATAACAGAACTGCACATGGTCGAAGACAACGCTGGAGCCCGCAGTCTGTTGCACCACCGTACGCGGTTGTGCCGGAGATCGAATCGGGGAATGGGTGTCGAGCAGTTCCATCAAGCGCTCGGTGGCGCCGGCCGCCCGCAACAGGTCGCCGTAGACCTCGCCCAGCACCGCGAACGCGCTGGCCAGGATGATCACGTACACCACGGTCTGTCCCAGATGTCCGGCAGTGATGCGCCCGGCCATCACCGCCTGCGTGCCCTGGAACAGGCCCCACAACAAAGCTGCCGAGGTGGCGATGATGATGAAGGCCACCAGCACCGAGCGGGCCCGCGAACGGCGGATCGCGACCTTGAACGCGTTATCGGTGGAGACATCGAAACGCGCGGCCTCCCGGCCCTCGGCAACATAACTCTGCACCACCGGAATCGCATTGAGCACCTCGGCGGCAATGGCGCTGGAGTCGGCGACGCGGTCCTGGCTGGCGCGCGAGAGCTTGCGCACGCGTCGGCCAAACCACAACGTCGGCAACACAATCGCCACCAGCATGCCCAGCACCTGGACCATCACATAGGGATTGGTCCAGATCAGCATCGCCAGTGCGCCGAAGCCCATGACGATGTTGCGCAGGCCCATGCTGAGCGATGAGCCCACGACGGTCTGCACCAGCGTGGTGTCCACCGTCAGGCGGCTGAGCACTTCGCCGCTCTGGGTGGTCTCGAAGAACTCGGGGCTCTGGCGCAGCACGTGCGCATACACCGCATTGCGCAGATTCGCGGTGACACGTTCGCCCAGCCAGCTGACCATGTAAAAACGTGCCGCCGAAAACAGGCCCAATGCGAATGCCACGGCGAACAGCTCGATGAAGTGTTCGCGCAAAGCCATCACCCGTGCGCCTGGGTCCGCCGTCAGACTCGTGGCGGTGTCACGGCTGACGAGGCCGCCGTCGATGAGGCTGCGCAGCGCCAGCGGAAACACCAGCGTGGTCACGGCCGCCATGACCAGGAACAGGGCGGCCAGCAGGATCCTGCCACGGTAGGGCCTGAGAAATGGCGCCAGGCCGGAGAGTGATCGCGGGGTGGGCGCCTTGGCGCGTTCAGAGGTCATGCGGGGAGGATCACAGAAAGGTTGTCAGCGGCTGCGCGACGGGTTTTGCGCGGGTTTCCCCGGCGCCTGTTGCGCGATAGGCTGATTGTCGGCCATTCACGCCCGCCGCCCTTGACCCGTGGCAAGGGGAAGGTCGCAGGTGGCCAGCGGCTACAGCACCAGCGGTCGGGCGTAGCCGGTCAGTTCGAGGTAACCGCGACCGACATGCTGGCGCCGACTGTCGAACAGGTCGCACAGGCCTTCCCAGTAAATGGCGCCGGTGGAGTTGCGGCTGTCCAGTTCCTGGTCGTCGAGCAAGGCGCGCACCACATAGTGCTCTGCCGGTGTGCGCAGCAGCCATTCAACCGGATAGGTGGTATTGGTGCGCGGGCTTTTCCAGCCGCGCACCGCCTGGAACACCGCTTCCCCGCGGCTGAACACGTACGGCTTGATGCCATTGTTGAGTTTCGGATGCCGGAACGAGCCGCCGTCCCACAACGCGTTGCCATCCTTGTCGCGGATCCGGAACGCCGTCAGCGTGCTGCCGTCGAACAGGTTGATGCCGACCCAGTCCCAGCCCACCGCATCGGGGTCCAGCAGGCTGTCGCTCCATTCATGGTCGAGCCAGGCCGCGCCGCGGCCAGGGGTGAAGCTGGCAGGATCCACGTTGCGCGCGCCGTCGCCGGCAACCGGCAGGCGCTTGCCATCGATTGTGATGTGGCCCTGGAAGGCCAGTTGCGGCTGGCTGTAATAGAAACTGGCCTGTGCGACTTGCGGGCCCTTGCGCGAGAACCCGCCGTTGCCTTGCAGCAGCACCGGCTGGGTGGTCGAAAAGTCCAGTTCCAGACCGAAGTCGGCCGCCTGGATACGGGCCTGGTAGGTTCCTCCGGTGTGGGTCAGCGACCAGTCACGCAACCGGATGCCGGTGTCGGCCTCACTGGCCGAGACCACGTCGAAGCCCGCCCGCGCGATGCGCTGGTCGTGCCGGAAGCGCTTGCCACGGACATCGGTCAGTGCGGCATGCGCAAACACCAACTGGCGCGCGGCAAAACGCGAGGCCATCTGCTGCGTGGCGGCAATGCGGGTTCGGAAAAAGGTCAACTGAAAACCCAGCACCCGAGTGTCGTCGGCCGCACCTACCCGGGCGTGGCCGGTGAGGTACCACCATTCAATGCGCGAGGACGGGTGGCTGCCATGGTCGCGTGGAAATACCAGCGTGCGCGGTGTGGTTCCCGTGTCGGGCGACGTGGTTGCAGCCGTCGCCGTAGCAGCTTGCCAACCCAGGGCTGGAGCGGCTCCGGCAAGCAGCAACAGCCGGCGCAGCCGATCAGGTCGTCGAGGCCCTGGCGGTACGGGAGCGTCCATGCTGCGTCCCGGTGCTCAGGCCTGCAGAGCCAGCTCGAGCCGCTGCTGCGCCGGGGCGCAGTCGCCGAACGCTTGCTCCACCCATAACGCGTCGTGGTAGGTCGGCAGGTAACGTTCGCCTGCATCGCACAACAGCGACAGCACAGAGCCGGTCTCGCCCGCAGCCCGCATTTCGCCCGTCAATGCCAACATGCCGACAAAGTTGGTGCCGGTTGATGGACCGACGCGGCGTCCCAGCAAACGGGACAGCAATCGCATGGCGGCCACGGATTCCTGGTCGGTAATGTCCATCATGCGGTCAACCAGCGTGGGAATGAAGCTCGGCTCGACCCGGGGCCGGCCGATACCTTCAATGCGCGAGCCCGGCCCGCACAGGGTGGTGTCGCCGCTGCGGTGGTAGGCGCCAAATACCGAACCTACCGGGTCGGGCACGCACAGGCGGGTGGCGAACTGCCGGTAGCGCAGGTAACGGCCGATGGTGGCGCTGGTGCCGCCTGTGCCGGCGCCCACCACGATCCAGCGCGGCACCGGATGGCGCTCGTGCTGCATCTGCGTGAACATGCTGTCGGCGATGTTATTGTTGCCGCGCCAGTCGGTGGCCCGCTCGGCGTAGGTGAACTGGTCCATGTAGTGGCCATTGCAGGCCCGGGCCAGTTCGGCCGCTTCGGCATAGACCTGCGATGCGTTGTCGACAAAATGGCACTTGCCGCCGTAAAACGTGATTTGCGCGATCTTCTCCGGCGAGGTGCTGCGGGGCATCACCGCCACAAACGGCAACTGCAGCAAACGCGCGAAATATGCCTCGCTGACCGCAGTCGAGCCGCTCGATGCCTCGACGATGGTGGTATCGGCATGCACCCAGCCGTTGCACAGCGCATACAGAAACAGGGACCGCGCCAGCCGGTGTTTCAGGCTGCCGCTGGGGTGCGTGGACTCGTCCTTCAGGTACAGATCGATGCCACAGGCTTCCAGTTGCGGCAGCGGCAACGGGATCAGGTGGGTGTCGGCACTGCGCTGCACGTCCGCCTCGATGCGGGCAATGGCGCCGCAAAGCCAGTCGGAATTGTGGGGTGGTGGCATCGGCATATTGTGGCGCGCCTGCACAGGGCCCTTTGTCGTCACACCGGTACGGTGTAGTTCAGCGGAATGCGCCCGCCATCGACGACGACGATTTCGCCGGTGACATAGCTGGCCGCGTCGCTGGCCAGCCAAGCCACCACGTCGGCCACCTCCGATGGCTCGCCCAGCCGGCGCATCGGCGTGCGGCTCATCACCTTGATGCGGGCCTCTTCGGAGCCAAGAACTGCCTTGGCGGCCATTTCTGTGGCGATGGTGCCGGGCGCCACGGCGTTCACACGAATGCCCTTATCGGCCAGTGATAGTGCCATCACGCGCGTTAACTGGTTGATGCCGCCCTTGCTGACGTTGTAACTGGCGATATTCGGGATCGCCAGCGTGGCATTGATCGAGCTCATGTTGACGATGGCGCCACTGCCGCGCTGCGCCATGACCCGCGCCACCGCCTGGCCCATCAGGAACGCGCCCTTGATGTTGACCCGCAGCACTGCGTCGAAATCCGCTTCGGTAACGTCCAGGAAGTCGGCTGTGCGCAGGATACCGGCGTTATTTACCAGGATGTCGATCTGGCCATGGTCCTGCAGTGTGCGCTGCACCAGCGCGTCGACCTGCGCCTTGTCGCCGACGTCGCACGCCAGCCAGGTCGCGCCCAGTTCGGTGGCCAGTGCCTGGCCGTGGTGTGCGTCCGTGTCTGCGATCACTACCTTGGCGCCTTCGCGCGCGAATCGCCGCACGCAGGCCTCGCCGATGCCTTGTGCGCCGCCGGTGACAATGGCGACGCGCCCGGCGTGGCCGAAGGAAATGGTGTTTTCGTGTGATGGCATCGTAGTGGCTCCAATGGTGGTTGCGCCATGTGTCGGGCATGAACCCGGGACGCAACGGGGACAGATCGTGGGCTCCAGCATACCCGCTCGCGGGCGCGCCGCGCCGCCGGGCCTGGTGGCTTGGGCGGGTCGCGATCGGACCTGCGCTAAGCTCGCCGGGTGGTCGGGACCGGCCATGTCCGATTCAACACCGCAAAGCAGACAGGGCAACACCGTGGACGTAACGAGCATTGATATTCCGAACGTGGACGCGATCCGCGCGAATCGGGCGCGGCTGGGCGACCGTATCGAGACGACGCCTATCCGCTTGCTGCATGATCCGGCGCTCGATGCCTTTGTCGGCAGTCAGACCCGGGTCTGGCTGAAGGAGGAGCTGTTCCAGCGCACCGGCAGCTTCAAGCCCCGTGGTGCGTTGTCGGTGATGCTCGACCTGGACGCGGTGGCACTGGCACGCGGCGTCACCGGTGTGTCCGCTGGCAACCATGCGATTTCGCTGGCCTATTGCGCGCAGACCCTGGGTAGCAGCGCCAAGGTGGTGATGCCGAAAAGTGCCAACCCGTTCCGGATTCAGGTCTGTCGCGAACTCGGTGCGCAGGTCGAACTGGTCGACAACGTGCACCAGGCTTTTGCGCGCGTCAAGGAGATTGAGGCGCAGGAGGGCCGGGTGTTCGTTCATCCCTACGAAGGCCCCAAAACCGCTTTGGGTACAGCCACCGTGGGGCTGGAATTCATGGACCAGATTGCGGCCGCAGGCAGCGCGCTTGACGCCGTAATCGTTGCCACGGGTGGCGGAGGACTGAGCGCCGGCGTGTCGTGTGCGGTCAAGCAGATGGCGCCAGGTACGGCCGTGTATGTGGTTGAACCCGAGGGCGCGGACAGCATGTCGCGCAGTTTCCGGGCGGGGTCCCCGCAGGCGATCGATGCGGTGCGCACCATTGCCGACTCCCTGGGCGCGCCGCGCTGCGAGCCGTATTCGTTTGCGCTGAACCGCCGTTTCGTCGACGAAGTGGTGCTGGTCAGTGATGACCAGATTCGCCAGGCAATGCGGCTGATCTTCCGGGTCGCCAAGCTGGTGGTCGAGCCTGCCGGCGCGGCTGCGCTGGCAGCATTGATGTTCCCGTTGCGCGAGAAACTCGATGGCCAGTCGGTGGGGCTGATCATGTGTGGTGCCAATACCGACCCGCAGACCTATTGCGGGCAGCTGTTGCCATGATGGCGTGCACGGCGTGCGGGCGGACACGATGGCGGTAACCGAGCTGCTGTGGCAGGGCGTGCCTGCCCTGGCCTTGCAGGCGCCGGATGGCGCGCGCGCTGTGGTCACGCTGCACGGTGGGCATGTGGTGTCGTGGGTGCCGTCCGGCCGTGGCGGCGACGAGCAGTTGTATCTGTCGCCCCGTTCGTCGTTCACATCCGGTCAGCCCATTCGTGGCGGCGTGCCGGTGGTGTTTCCACAATTCTCCGACCGTGGTCCGCTACCGCGCCATGGTTTTGCGCGCACGCGCAACTGGCGCCGTGTTACGTCACGGGACGCCGCTGATGGTGATGGCGCAGCCATGCTGGTGCTGCGCTTGAGCGACGATACGCAGACCCGGGCCGCATGGCCGCATGGTTTTGCGCTCGAGTTGCACGTGCGACTGCAGCACTCAGCGCTGCACATCAGCCTTGAATGCAGCAACACGGGTTCGACCAACTGGGCTTTTTCAGCGGCATTGCACACCTACCTGCGAGTGCACGACAGTGCGCTGGCGTCGGTCGCCGGCTTGGGCGGGCATCGGTACCATGACGCAGTGGATCGGCAGGACAAGGTGCAGCACAATGCACTGCTGCCGATGCGCGGCGAAATCGATCGGGTGTACGCGGGTGTGGGCCAGCCGCTGCAATTGCATGACGGTGGCGCCCGTGCGCCTCGTGCGATACAAGTCACGCAGACCGGTTTTGACGATGTGGTGGTGTGGAATCCCGGTGCGGCGCGATGCGCGGCGCTGGCCGACATGCCCGCCGACGGCTATCGCCGGATGGTGTGTATCGAGGCCGTGCGCATCACACGACCGGTGGCGCTGGCGCCGGGACAAACATGGTCGGGCGAACAGCGCCTGCGCTTGACCGACGCCGCCGCACCGTGACCGGGTCGGTGCGCGGCTTCTCCCTGTTCTAATTCAGATCGATATGGATATATTTGTCATTACGGTGATCGTTGCCGCCGCTGTTTTCATGGTGCGACGGACACAGGAGCGCCAGCGCATCATGTTGCTTGCGAGTTACCTCGGACCGTTCCAGATCGAGAAGCTGATGGCCACGCTGAGCGAAGGTTACCTGCGGGCGCTGGGCATGGACGACCCGCAGCGACAGCAACTGGTGTGGGAGCACCTGCGTACGTCGGAGCGCGCGTTGAGCGACCAGTTCGACCAGTTCGCACAACGCTTCGCAAGTGCCAACGCTGAAAATACCCGCATCAGCACGCTGGCGTGGGCGTTGCCCTGGGCCGACCGCCTGTTTCCGGCTGCAACCTTCGATGCGCGCAAGGCGATGGCGATACATGCCAAAGGCATTCGTCGCGCCGTCGAGGCCGATTCCGATCTGCCGGCCAAGAGCCGCGCATACACCTTGAGTGCCGAAATGTTCCTGATGCAGCACACCTGTCACTGGTTCTGCAAGTCGAAACCGGTTGCCTCGGCCCGCATGCTGGTGCGGCACAAGACCCGCTATGCGCAACTGCTCGAGTCGGTTGCGCCAGAGACGGCCAGAGCCTACCGTGCCTTGCTGGGCGCCTGATGTATCCGGGTGCGGCTCACAGTAACCAGGGCAGAAAACGGCGGCTGTGGCGGCGATAGGCAGCGTAGTCCGGGTGCTGATCTGCCAACCCATGTTCTTCCAGCGACGACTTGTGCCACAACACGGCCCATAGCGCGAGCCAGGCCAACCATGCCAGCGGATCGGACAACCAGGCCAGTGCCGCCGCGCCCAGCAACACGGCGCTGTACATCGGGTGACGCACATGCCGATAGGGGCCGGACGTGATCAGCCGGCCGCCCTGCTTGGGCAATGGCCGGATGTTGAAGTTGCCGGGGCGGTTGTGGGCCAGTGTCCACAGGGCCAGCGACACGGACATGCCAGCCAGAACCCAGGCCGGGATCGTGATGGCGCCGGCCTGCACGGCGCCACCGGCCATGGCCGCGAGCAGCAGCAACAGACCGAACTGCATGAAAACAAGAAAACTACCCATGGTGTGCTGCTCGTGGTACGTGGTACGTGGTGCGATGTTCGCATGGCATCAGGGTCGGGTTATATGCTGTAAGCAGTAAAGGGGTATCCACTTAGCTCCATCGCGCGTAAAATAACCGTATAGATATCCAGATATCAGCGCCAATTGCAGGAAAGGACTATCCCCAGACCTGGAATGAGTTTCTGGACTGGTTTGCGACCGAGGACGCATGCCTGTCGTACCTGGAGCGCTTACGTTGGCCCCAAGGGT
>Ga0209491_10001108_pt1 | contig 53458 bp, 62 predicted proteins | sample BON02_FD_187213 | JGI IMG/M metagenome (GOLD analysis project Ga0209491, IMG submission 187213) | Freshwater microbial communities from Lake Bonney liftoff mats and glacier meltwater in Antarctica - BON-02 (SPAdes) (version 2) | ecosystem: Environmental > Aquatic > Freshwater > Ice > Glacier...
TCTGCAATTTGATTGGCTGTAAATGACATGGAAAATATAGGGTCGTCCACTTCCCCCGGTTCCGTCAAGAATCGGTCGCCGGAACCTGAGCCGTCGGGCGCATCTCCGATAAGTGCGAAGACGCATCTTCACGGGAGCGTGGGCGTCTCGCCCGCTTTCCTGACCAAGCGGGCGAGACGCCCACGCTCCTTTGGTTGGCACTTTTCAGAGATGCGCCCGGAGCAGTCTTACTCATCGGTCGAAGGCTGGATTGAGGGCACCGAGCCCACCGTCCGGTGTCCGCGAATGATGTCTTTGAACCAACCCATGGAGGGCTTGGGCTCGCGGACATAGGTTTCGGGATTCATGTGGGAGAGTCCAAATTTGGCCTCGTAGCCATAGTGCCATTCGTAGTTGTCGGCCAGCGACCAGGAAAAATATCCGCGGACATCATATCCGTCGCGGATGGCTCGGCCGATGGCGGCGAGGTGGTTTTGAATATACCAAATGCGTTTTTTGTCGTCCTTGGTCGCAATCCCATTTTCGGTGATCATCATCGGTTTGCCATAGCGTTTGGCCACCCGCTGAATTTCCTTATAGAGCCCGTCCGGATTAATCGTCCACCCCATCATGGTGAAGTTGGGACCGTGACGATAGGGCTCGGCCAGGAGCGACAGCGGCCCCGGAGCCTGCGAGTAATAATAATTGATCCCAAGGATATCGCAGACGTCGTAGATGCGATCGAGGTGATCGACATTGCCATGAATCATGGTGTTGTAAATTAGCCCGCCGGGATCAAGCGGAGCGCGCTCCCACCAGGGAAGGGCTTCGACACTGACCACCAGCGCGGAGGGTTTGATCTTTTTGATCCGGGCGGCAGCGTCCCGGAACATGCCCGTGCTGGCGTCGATCGCTTTCCAGTAATGGCCAAACGCGAGATCCATTCCCGGCGGCCACTGTCCGACCAGGTAGGCCGTGGTAATTTGACCATTGGGCTCGTTTTGGGGAGCGTAATATTTGGTGTAGGGCGCGGTGGCCTTGACCATTTTTTCGACATAGACATTCCATCGCTCGCGCACAGTGGGATGCAGCCAGTTGGATTGTCCCGGATTCTTCTTGTCGTAAAGCCAGGCCGGGAAGGTGAAATGCCAGAGGCAGACGACAGGTTCGATCCCGGCTTCCTTGAGTTTCCGGGCCATAGCCGCATAGCCACGGATGGCAGCTTCGTTATAAACGCCGGGCTTCGGTTCCACCCGGGCCCATTCAATACTAAAGCGATAGTGGGTGACGCCCGATTTTTTGAGCGCTTCAAGATCCTTATCAAAATGGGTCCAACTGTAGAGCGCATTGCCTTTCGGCGGCACTTTGCCCTCATCGGCAAAGATGTCCCAGTCGGTTTGGAAATAATCGGCCTCACCAGGTTTCACCGCCGGGTCTTCGTATTGGTAGCTGCTGGTGGAAAATCCCCAGGCGAATTTTTCTTTGAGCTGGGGCTTTGCCACTGGTGGACGGGGCTCGGGTCCCTTTCCGATGGGACCAAGTGGATCGATCAGGTTGACGCAGCCGCTGGTGAGAAAAACCGTGGCGCAGAAAAGGCCAGCCCAAGGAGAAAATGAAAACTTCATAGAGAGGAGAGGGGTTCGGATGGAAAAATGCGAAGGAGCAGACGGAATTTAACCGGGGATGAATCGGCGAGGAAAGCAAGAACCGGCGAGCCGGTTTGGCCACCAAGTCCTATGATGGAGTCCCGCCCCACTTCCGGGGTCCTGATGAAGAGTGAATCGAGACCAACCGGGCCACCAGCACCGCGACGTAAAACATCCCGGCAATCGCTTCCATAATCGACAGCATCCGGGCCACCCTGGAGACCGGAACCACATCGCCAAAACCAATGGTGGTCAGAGTGACAAAACTAAAATAGAAGGCTTCAAATCCGTCCATCGTCTGGCCGGATAGGGCAAAGGAAAAGGCCTGGGGATCAAGGACTCCGAGCAGCTTGAATCCGACCATCCAAAGCAATCCGATCATCAAATATCCCGCCACGCTGGCACAGAGAGTTTCAAAACTCACCTCGTCGGTCCAGAGCACATAAAGGAGGAGGCGAACGATCACCAGCGCCACAAACCCCATCGCAGTCACCAGCGAAAGCACGACAAACTCCGGACGGGCAAATCCCACCCAATGTGCGCTGATAGCAAGTACGGCCAGAACGATTCCCGGCACCAGGGCGCCCCGGGCTGAGACCGCAACCAACCCGGAAAGCAAGACCAATGTGAAGAACACCCCCTCGATTACATCGCCATGAGGGAGGTCTTCAACAAATGGTGAAGTCACGAACATCGCGGCGAGGGCGATGAGGAGGTGGACCGCAGAATATTTGGGCGTCCGCCCGAGGCCCGTAGTCGCAGAGGAAGAATTTGGAAACGTCATGAATTTTTGAGGGAATCACAATTCCCATCCCAAGCGACAAGAACCAAAAATCACCGATGCCAGGTCCCCGAGCCGCCCCGCGAACCACTCCAGGAACCGGAACCTCCACCCCAGGATGCTGAGCCGCCGCGGTACCCGTGATAGGAACCGGAACCCCCGTAATAATTGTGATGATATCCCCGGTAATAGCCGCCCCCGTAATATCCATAACGAACCGGAGGTCGATAAATGGGAACCGGAACCGGGCCATAAAGAGCCGGACCATAGGCATAGGTTCCCCCGACGCATCCCACTTGGGAAAAAGTTACCATGGTTCCGAAAATGGCCAGAGCGATGAGAGAGCAAAGAGATTTCATGGTATTTCCTCGGTTGGGCGTTATTCCGATTTCTGGACGGAAAGAAAGGGAATCTCCTGCCCGTCGGCAGGTTTCGAAAACTCGAATAAACTGTCCCGCAGCCATGGGCGCAGGTTCCATTTGGTGAATTCCACCAACACACGAGGCAAATCCCGTTGATCCGTAAAATTCACCACCAACCGACGCGGCAGCGACTTCCCTCCCTCGTCCACCCAAAGTTCCCATTCCACACCCGGTGAACGAAACGCCAAATGCTGGCAGGGCATCCCCTTGATGACGGCGGATCCGACCACCGCCGCGCTGGTGATAGGACGCCCGATCGCCGCGTAGGGATCTTTAAAAAGCAGGGGGGCGGTGATGAATTGAATGCCGGTCTCCTTTTCCAAAGCCGGCAGCATATCATCGAGGGTGGGCGGTGCGGCGGCGATTGAATATTTTTTGGCCTCCGGGGCATAGGCGACGGCCGTTTTGCCATCATAGAAAAAATCGAAGGCCGGCCCCTCTCCTCGAAGTTCGACCCGAAGTTTATTCGGCTTTTTGACCGCCACCTCCGTGGCGGGAAAGAGGGTGATGGTCTGGCCGGATGGGGTCGGAGCTTCGACGATGCCCTCGGTCTCATAGGTGAAAGCCGCCGCATCCTCGAGCGTGGCGCACATTTTTTTCAGAGATTCGATCGCGGCCGGATCAATTTTCGACTCCTTGGCGGCCGCCCGCAGCGGAAGGGGAAGGAAGGTGAAACAAAGGGCGCAGGCGGTGAAGAGGCGAAAGCGATTCATGGCAGGTGGGGTCCCGCTGAATCTAGTCTCGCAAAGGGCGCTTTGCCCAGAACGAAGTGCCCGGGATTTTGCGGGGGCGGGCCAAAAGATTGATTCCCTTCCGGGCCGGGCATAGGTTTTCGCATTGCCGGATCGGGGGCATCTGAGGAAGAATGCGTTCGGTTTCCGACCGTAAGTTCCCCGCCCGGTTCCTGAATCCAGCACCGCTTTCATTTTGCCAACCCATCCGAACAAACCCTTCGCATCTCGACATCGATGGATCCTCGTCGTGGTTTGGGTCGTCACGGTGGCCAGCACGATTTATCTTTTTGCCTTCCAGCGGGCGGCCGTCCAGCGCGAACTCCACGAGGCCATGTCCACCTCGATGTTTGCCGCCGGTTTCATTTACCTTTTGCTCAGCAGCCTGCGGGGATTCACCCTTCTGCCCGCGGCTCCTATTCTCTTGCTCGGGATCGCTTTTTTTCCGCTATTCCCGCTCTTTCTCCTCACCCTCGCCGGCATTCTTTTCTCGGCCGCGATCATTTATTGGTTCTCCGAAGCCCTTCACCTCGAAGAACTCTTCACTGAGAAATATGCCCACTCGATGGAACGCCTGAAATTGCTGCTCAAAGATCGCGAGCTGCCCGTCATCATCGCCTGGGGGATCTTCCCCTTCACTCCCACCGACTTGATCGTCTATGTCTGCGGCGTCCTCCGGATCGACTTCAAAAAATGCCTCCTCGGAGTCGGCATCGGAGCCGGCATCAACTGCGCCGTTGTCATCTTTCTCGGAGATTATCTGTTCCGGTTTTTCGGACTGAAAGTCTGACCGAGGGCGATACTGAGGGAAGACATGGGGAGAAAGGGGGGCCAAGATTCATTTCATTCGGTCGCTCTGGCACCAGCCACTTTTTCAATTGTCTTGTGGCACCAAACAAGGGATCTGCGCTAGAAATATCGAATCCATGTCCGCATCCCGTGCCATTGAACCCGCCCCCCGATGGATCTCGTGTCCGGAATGCGAGGCCTCCTGCCGCGAGGTCCCCCTCCCCCCCCGAGCGATTTTGCGTTGCAAACGGTGCGGCGTGGTGGTGCGCAAATCCGCCCGTCCCACCTCCCTGCAGCCCGCCTGGGCCCTAGCCACGGCGGGCTTGTTTCTCGTCGTGCTGGCCAACGTAAACCCTATTTTGACTTTCGATGTCGTTGGCAATACCCAGCCGAACCTGATCGTGACTGGGGTGGTAGAACTGGCCCGCCAAGGATACTGGCCCGTGGCCGCGCTCGTCTTTTTTGCCGGCATCGCCGGGCCGGCCCTCTATTTGGCGGCGGTTTGGTATGTGGTCTCTGCCTGTTGCCTGACCCGACGGTGGCCTCAACTCCCCCGGGTCTTGAAAGCGGCGGAGATTTTGGAGTCGTGGAATCTTGTCCCCGTCTATGCCTTGGCCACCGTGGTCGCGGTAGTGAAACTCGAAATGCTGGGAACCGTGGCTTGGCAACACGGAGCCCTTTGGTTGGTCGCCCTGTCGCTCTGCGCGTTTCTCACCGGACAACTTTTCGACCATCGCATGGTGGAGGAACGCCTGGAGAAGCTCACATGAGTCCCTCGGACCGACCGCGGTACCAATTGGCCTGCGCGCTCGTCGCCGCCGGCATCATTCTCTATATCCCCGCCAATGTGGTTCCCGTCATGACCATGACCGTGGTCGGCCAGGTGGAACCCCTCACCGTGCTCGGCGGCGTGCAAGAACTTTATGATTCGGGTCTAGCCCCCATGGCCGGCATCGTCTTCCTCGCCAGCATCGTGGTCCCATTTTGTAAACTGGCCGCCCTGAGTTGGCTTCTCCTCATGCAGGGCAGCACGGCTTGGCAGCGGCAACGCGCCGCCGTACGTCGGATCGTTCATTTGGTCGGCTGTTGGTCGATGGTCGATGTCTTTTTGCTCTCCGTTCTCGCCGCCGTCGGGCAACTCGGAGTCCTCGCCAGCGTCCGCGCAGAACCCGGAGCGCTCTTTTTTGCCGCCGTCCTCGTGTGCACACTTTTTGCATCGGAGAGTTACAAACCCCGGATGATCTGGCAGACCAAGGAGTCGCTGCCAACATGAAACCCGAAACTGCTTCCAACCCAAACCCCGTCGATCACGGGGAAGTGATCCCGCAGGCCCGCCGAAAAATGTCTTGGGCCTGGCTCTTTCCTCTCCTCGCGGCCGCAGCCACAGTCTGGTTATTTTACTCCAACTGGCGGGCCAGCGGCCCCGAAATCGAAGTGGTCTTTGATTCCGCCCCCGGCATCCAAGCGGGCAAGACCTCCTTGCTCTATCGCGGAATGAAGGCCGGCAATATCACCGGGATGCACCTCGACAGCAAATTCGAAAAGGTGGTTGTGGTCATTCGGCTGAAAGCCTTTGCCTCCGCCCTGGCCCGGGAAGGGACCGCTTTTTGGATTGATCAACCGGTGGTGGAACTCGGCCAAACTTCCGGCCTCGACGCGCTCATTCAGGGCAATTCCATCAAGGCCCGGAGCGGAACCGGGCCGCCCACCTACCACTTTATTGGGCAACCCCGCCCCCCGCTCACCCCGCTGGAATCTCCCGCTCTCGTTCTGAGATTGCACGCCGAGGAAGTGCCCTTTGTCGATCGGGGCTCCCCGCTTTTTCATCGCGGCGTGATCGTCGGGCAAGTGGAAGACAAGGGCTTCGATCCCGATGGCCGGCCCTACCTCCGCGTGGTGGTGGACTCGGACTATGTCGGCACGGTGCGAGCCAATTCCCGCTTCTGGCCCGTGCCCGGCTCGTCCCTAAAAGTGGGACGCAACGGCGTGAAAATCGACATGATGGGCCTGAAGACCATTCTCCTCGGGGGACTGGAATTCGATGTCTTTGAGACGCCGGGGGAAATGGTCCATGACGAGGCCTCATTTTTCCTCTATGCCGACAAAAATACCGCCCGGGCGATTGGCCCCCCGGTGATCATTTCGTTTCGGAGCGCGCTGGGCCTCGAAGCGGGAACCACGGAGGTTCGCTATCTCGGCCTGACTGTCGGGTTGGTCAAAAGTTTGGCCCCGAACAACGCCGAGCATCTCGTCGAGGCAGAGGTGCGCTTTCGGCCCGGCTTCGAATTCCTTGCGACCACCGGCACCGCCTTCACTCTGATCCGGCCCCGCATTGCTCTCAATGGCATTTCCGGTTTGGAAACGCTCGTCACCGGCGTCTACATCGACAGCACGCCCGGTCCCGGGTCCGAACCTGCCACCCGCTTCGCCGGACGGACCTATGGCGAAGATGGCAGCCTCACCTCCGAAGCGGAAGCCTCCAGCACCACCATCACCCTCCACGGCAAAAACATCCCTCCACTGGGTCAGGGGGCACCGGTTATCTACCGCGGCCTCGTCGCCGGTCAGGTCACCGAAACCTTTCTCGGCCCCAACAAAACTCCCAACCTGAAGGTCGTCATCCGACCCGAATTTGCGGAAGCCCTCTCCGCCAAATCCCGATTCTGGCCGGTTCCGCCCGCCTCGATCGAAGTGGGATCGGGCACCCTCAAACTCGACATCGCCGGCGTGGAGGCGCTCATGCAGGGCGCTCTCGCCTTTGACGAATTTGGCGGACCAAACCAAGCCGACGCTCAAGACTCGCGATACCAACTTTTCACCTCGAAGGCTGCCGCTCAGGCGACCTCTGACCCCATCCGGGTTTCGTTCGAAAATGGTCAGGGTCTGGTTGCCGGCCAAACCCAGGTCCGGCACCTCGGGCTTCCGGTCGGCTTGATCGATACCCTCGAGACAAAGAATGATCGGGTGGAAGCGGAAATTCGTTTCAACGCAGGTTGCGAATCGCTCCTCCGCAAAGGCACGGTATTCGCGATCGTGCGGCTGAAGGTTTCGCTCGATGGCGTCACCGGCCTGGAGACGGCGCTCAGCGGAGTTTACATTGAATGTGTCCCCGATGGTGGCAGCACCCCCACCCGCGAGTTCACCGGCGTGTCCATGGCCGAGGCCACCTTCCGAGAAATCGCACAACAGGGGCTCGAGATCGTCGTGACCACCCCTCAAACCAACATCAGCGAAGGAGCTCCCGTTTCCTATCGGGGACTCACCGTCGGAAAAATCGGGCGCAAGGTGCTCGCGTCCGACGGCCGACTGGTTGGACTCCGCGCCATCATCGATCGGCCGTACGCCGGCCTCATCCGGGAAAACACAAAATTCTGGAATCCGGGTGGCCTGCAGATATCGATGGGATTCTTTTCCTTCAAGGTGCAGAGCCCGTGGCTAGAATCTCTCGGCGGTCGCGGCATCGCGTTCGCGACCCCCGAGGATCTCGGACCCCGGGTGAAATCCGGCCATGAATTCGAGCTCAACGCCAAGCCCCGGCGGGAGTGGCTCCGCTGGTCTCCCGAATTGTCCGCTCAGGAATAGCTGGCCCGCTAGAAGCGACCTCGGCCAACAACACGACAAACCGACCCCGAATCGCAGCTAGGTCAAATCTTCGAAAAGGATTCCCGCAAGAAGAAGAATCCCTGAATTTCAGCCAGAGCAGAATTGTGATTCAAAGTGCTGGATAGATGCACGCGTCGATGACCGAGAGAACTTCATTTAAAAATTCTGTGCTGGCCGATCCCACGCGTTTGATTCCTCTGGCCTGGTAGTCGATGGACTTCATCTGCTCGCACATGACGAAACCCGTAAGTTCTGAATTGTCGGGAACGGGAACATGGAAGCGGGTTGCCCTGTCCGTATTGGTGATCGGGCAGCAGATCGCCAGTCGAGTCGCACGATTGAATGCATCGACGCTGACCACAATTCCGGGACGTCGTCCCATTTGTTCGTGTCCCGCCTTGGGATCGAAGGAAAGAACAATGAGATCTCCTTGAGCCGGGACATACGCAGCCACTACCAGACCTCCTTTCCTTGGGGTTTGCCCCAAGGATATTCTCCATCAAATGCATCGGGCGAACCTCCGGCAATCAAATCCTCGATGCGATGTCGGCCACGAATTGGTCGCATCTCTCGTGTCGGTGTGATCGTGATCGCCGACCCTTCCGGGGACAACGCGACCCAGACCTCGGCACCAGTTTCCACCCCGAGAGTGTCAATCAACGGTTTTGGAATTCGAATCCCCTGGCTGTTTCCCCAGCGCTGTAAGGTTGTCTTCATGCCTGACGTATATACCTAGGGGTAAACATCGCAAGTCTCATCTTTTGGCCTTCACAGATTGAAGAACCCCGAAATCCCTCTTGTCATCCCGGCAGCGGTTTGTACCCTGCCCTTCGCAATCCATGACGTTGGCAAATCTCTTATCCACAAGCCAGATCGTACCCGAGATGACATCCTCGGAACGATGGGCCGCTATTGGCGAATTGGTCGATGCCTTGGTCGCCACCGGAAAAATCCACCAAGACGAACGCGAAGTCATTTGGGCCTCGATCAAACAGCGGGAGGAAACCATGAGCACCGGGATTGGGTTTGGCATCGCCATTCCGCACGCCTCCTCAGAGAAAGTGACCGAAGTGATCGCCGCTTTTGGACGCTCCCGCACCGGGATCGAATTCGACTCCCTCGATGGACAACCGGTCTTCTTCATTGTCCTTTTCGTTGTGCCCAAAGATCAATTTCAGACCCACCTCCGGACCCTCGCGGCCATCGCGAAATTTCTCAACGACAAAACCGTTCGGGAAGAACTCGGCACGGCTGAAGACGCGGCCCAGATCCTTCAGGTTTTCGAAAATCGTTCTCCGAACTCCTGATGGCCACGATTCGGGAAATTCTCACCGCGCGTTTCGAACCTCTTCTGGCCGAGTATCCAGGAGCCAAGGCTGGAGTGGCTCCGACCGCAGATTTACGTTTCGGCGACTATCAGAGCAACGCCGCCATGGTTCTGGCCAAGCAACTCAAGACCCCACCCCGCGCCCTGGCCGAAAAGCTGGTCGCCGGACTGGAGGTCGCCGATCTCTGTGAACGACCGGAAATTGCCGGAGCCGGCTTCATCAATTTCCGTCTGCGCAATGATTTTCTGGAAGGCCAGGCTGCCCTCTTAAATGCCGACGACCGTCTCGGCGTGGCCCGAGCCAGCCAGCCTCTCCGCGTCGTCCTGGATTTTAGTTCCCCGAATGTGGCCAAGCCCATGCACGTGGGCCATATCCGCAGCACCATCCTCGGGGACTGCCTCGGTCGGATCGCCCGCTTTCTCGGGCATGACGTCATTGCCGACAATCACATTGGGGATTGGGGCACCCAATTTGGCAAAGTCATTTACGGCTGGAAACATTTTCTCAATCCGGAAGCCCTCGAGACCAATGCCATCTCCGAGTTGGTCCGTTTGTACCGCGAGGTCAACACCCTGGAAGAATCGGACCCCGCGGTGAAAACCTCCGCCCGGGAGGAATTGGTCAAACTCCAGCAGGGCGACCCGGAAAACCTCCAAATCTGGAAGCAGGCGGTCGAGCTCTCTTGGCAGGAATTTCAAAAACTTTACGACCTCCTCGACATTCACTTTGATGAACGTCTCGGCGAAAGTGCCTACCACGACGCCCTCGCCCCCCTCTGCGAGAAACTCACCGCCTCCGGACTGGCCGAGATCAGTGAGGGCGCGCTTTGCATTTTCTTTCGCGACCTTCCCGCCCTGGCAGACAAACCCGCCATTATTCGCAAAAGCGATGGCGGTTTCCTCTACGCCACGATCGATTTGGCCACGATCGAATACCGGGTTCGCGAGTGGAAGCCGGATGCGATTTGGTATGTCGTTGGCATGCCCCAGTCGCTTCATTTTCAGCAGATTTTTGCCGCGGCCGCCCGCATGGGCGCGAAGGCCCATCTCGAGCACATCGCCTTCGGCAGCATCCTCGGCGAAGACCGCAAGATCATGCGCACCCGGGCGGGAGAAAATGTCGGCCTGGCCGAAGTCTTGTACGAAGCCATCGAGCGGGCCCGCGCCGTCGTGGCGGAGAAGAACCCCGACCTGCCCGCAGAGGAACGGGACGCCATCGCCCGAACCATCGGACTGGGAGCAGTCAAATACGCCGAGCTCTCGCAAAACCGTCTGACCGATTATGTTTTCGCCTGGGACCGCATGTTGTCCTTCCAAGGCAATACCGCTCCTTATTTGCAAAATGCCCACGTCCGCATTCGTTCGATTTTCCGCAAGTGGGACGGGGACTTCGACCCCGCCGCGCCCATCCGGATCGACACTGCGGAAGAACGGGCTCTCACCGTAAAATTACTCCAATACGGAGAGATTGTCCCCCTTGTCCTCGAGGATTTTCGGCCTAACCTTCTGGCCAATTATTTATTCGAACTGGCGGACACCTTCCATGGGTTTTACGAGGCCTGTCCGGTTCTCAAAGCAGAGGAAGCGGTTCGCGTTTCCCGGTTGACGCTCTGCGATGCCACTGCGAAAATTCTCCGGCACGGTTTGGATCTCCTCGGAATTGCCTGCCCGGAACGGATGTAGGCGCAAAACCCGGAGTTTCTCCCTGATTCGTCCCGACTGAATACCACATCCATGAATACGAAAGAACTGACTGCCGACAATTTGCTTATTGGGTCTCTGGGGGAACGCACGATCGATTCGCCGCTCGATCCCTATTTCAAACGTTGTGGCAACGAGCATGCGTTCTACAGCGACGAATCTCGTATCCTCGTAAACCATGATCTGGATGACGTCCGGAAAATAATCAAAAACGACCTGGAACCGCCCTGCTTCGAAGCGGCGGGACCCCGGCGGCAGATCTTTTTTGATCCGGGAGAAACGATCTGCGCGGTGGTCACCTGCGGCGGACTCTGCCCGGGCCTCAATGACGTTATTCGAGCGATCGTCATGCAGGCCTGCCATCGCTATGGCGTTCCTCGCGTCCTGGGGATTCCCTATGGCTTCGAGGGCCTCATCCCCGAATACGGCCATAAACTGATCAACCTCACCCCCCGCTTCGTCAGCAACATTCATCAATTCGGGGGTACCGATATCGGCACCTCCCGCGGGCCCCAGGATATCAGTCGGATGGTCGATCGCTTGATCGAACTCAAGGTCAATGTGCTTTTTGTCATTGGCGGAGACGGCAGTCAACGCGGAGGTCGGGAGATCGATGCGGAAGCCCGGCGCCGTGGATACAAGCTTTCGGTCGTTGGGGTACCCAAGACGATCGACAACGACATGATCTACATGGACAAGAGCTTCGGGTACGACACCGCCTGCGCTGCCGCGGTGGACGCCATCAAAGCCGCCCACACCGAAGCCCGCAGTGCCCGCAATGGCATTGGCATGGTCAAGCTGATGGGACGGTATTCCGGCTACATCGCCAGTTCCGCCGCCATCGCCAGCGGCGAAGCCAATTGCGTCCTCATCCCCGAAGTGCCCTTCGCGATGGAAGGAGATCATGGACTTCTCGAAGCCACCCGGCAGCGGGTGATCGAGCGCGGTCACACGCTCATTATTGTCGCCGAGGGTGCCGGCCAGAACCTCGTGGGCTCCCCCGACACCACCGATGCTTCCGGAAATCCCCGTCTCGGCGATATCGGCGTCTATCTCAAAGACCGTCTGCGCGATTATTTCCGCAAATGCGGAACCGACCTGACCCTCAAATACATTGATCCCAGTTACATGATCCGGAGCGTGCCAGCCGCTCCTCAGGATCGCATTTATTGCATGCGGTTGGGACAGGCTGCCGTCCACGCCGCCATGGCTGGAAAGACCGGCCTCGTCGTCGCCCGCTGGCACAGTTGCTACGTCCACCTGCCCATGGCCCTAGTGACCTCCGCCCGCCGGATGGTTGATCCCGGGGGCGACCTCTGGCTCTCGGTTCTGGAGTCCACCGGGCAGCCCCCGCGGTTTTTCTGAACTTATTTTTTGTCCGCTTCGAGCGCGGCCCGTACCTCGGCGCTGATCTTTTCGAAGAGTTCCGGATCGGCCTTGAGGGCCTCCTTGGCCGCATCGCGACCTTGAGCAAGTTGAGACCCACCGTAGCTGAGCCACGAACCGCGTTTATCGATCACGTTTTTCTCCAGGGCCAGATCGATAAGCGAACCCGTGCTGGAGATACCTTCGTTATACATGATGTCGAACTCCGCCACGGTGAAGGGAGGCGCGACTTTGTTCTTCACGATTTTCACCCGGGTGCGATTCCCGGTTACGGTCCCGTCACTGGTCTTAATCGCGCCAATCCTGCGGATATCCACCCGCATGCTGGCGTAGAATTTGAGGGCCTTCCCACCCGGAGTGGTTTCAGGGTTACCAAACATGACGCCAATTTTTTCGCGAATTTGGTTGGTAAAAACACAACAGGTGCGGGATTTGGAAATAAAGGCAGTGAGTTTCCGGAGCGCATTGCTCATCAGGCGGGCCTGAGCTCCGACGACGGCGTCGCCGATCTCGCCTTCCAGTTCCGACTTCGTCACCAGAGCGGCCACCGAATCCAGGACAATGATATCGAGAGCATTGGAGCGAACCAAGGTCTCGCAAATCCGGAGGGCTTCCTCGCCCGAACTGGGCTGGGAAACCAGGAGATCGTCCAAATTGACGCCCAAAGTCTTGGCGTAAGCAGGATCCAGGGCGTGCTCCACGTCGATGAATCCGGCCAGCCCTCCCCGTTTCTGTGCCTGGGCGATCGCCGTCAATGTGAGGGTCGTTTTACCCGAGCTTTCCGGTCCAAAAACTTCGACAATGCGTCCGCGCGGGAACCCGCCGACGCCGAGGGCCCGATCAATGAGGATATTTCCGGTCGGAATGACATCAACCGGTGAAATGCTGGCGTCCCCCAAACGGCGAATGGCCTCGCTGCCATAATCTTTTTCGATCTGCTGGATGGCGAGATCGAGATTCTTCGTCCGCTGGGCGACGACTTTTTCATCAATTACGGGGACGGTTGCGACTTCAGCGGATTTGGCCATGGTCCCATTGGAAGTACCGCGAATTCTCCGGATTGACAAGAACGGACAGAGAAAGTGTTTTTTCGGAACTGCTTTTCGGTTGCGAGAAGTCTTCTCAACCGTCCAAGAACCGGCAGGCTTTGGAGAAATTCCTCAGCCCCCTGCAGATCTTGGATTTCCCGGTCGCTGCTGGTGAGGAATACGCCAAAATCCGAAGCCATTTGGAGAAGAGAGGAGAAATCATTGGCCCGAACGATTTCCTGATTGCGGCGCATTGTCTGAATTTGCACGGGACAGACGGTGGTGGAATTGACCAGCGGAAACATCGGAACGGGCCTCGCTATTGTGTGCGGATTGAAGGGCTATCCCTTTGTCGCGGTGATGTCGCAGGGCAACTCCCGCGAACGTGCGCTCATGATGAGTGCTCTGGGGGCGGAAGTCATTTTGATCGAGCAGGGGCCGAATTCCACTCCGGGGAGGGTTTCGGGAGATGACTTGGAGCGTGTCGAACTGGCCGCTCAACGGATGACAGCCGAACGCGGCGCTTTCCGAGCCGACCAGTTTCAACTCGCGGCGAGCGTGCGCGCCCACTATCTTCACACCGGACCGGAGGCGATTCGGCAGACGGACGGCCAGTTGGATGCCTTTTGCGATTTCGGCGGAACCGGAGGTTCCTTCGCCGGATGCGCCGCAGCCTTGAAAGAATACAACCCGCGCATTCAATGCTATTTGATTGAGCCGGAGGGCGCGGCGGCCTTGTCTGGAAAAAAGATTTCCAATCCCAATCATCGGATTCAGGGGGGTGGTTATTCCAAGTCGCGCTTCGAAACCCGACCTCTTTGTTTCCCCTCCCTTCTGGAAGTCACGCCTCTCCGACCTTGAAGCCGCCGCTCAATCCGCGAAAGTCCTGCACTGTGAGGAAATCGGTCAAAGTGCCGGGGGACGTTCCCTCCCCGCTTTTTCCCTCGGAGACTTTGAGCCCGTGGCCTCCACCGCCACCATTTCCAGCGCGATGGCCGCGGATCGTCCGGGCAGTTATTATGATCATAAGGAACGCCAGCGCCCCTCACTCACCCTCATCGGATCCATTCATGGAGGCGAGACCGAAGGATTGGCCCTGGCCCTGAGCCTGATTCATCTCTTGGAAACGGGAAAAGACACCCTCGGAAGGGAGCGCCCTCATCTCGTCGAAAGTCTCCAACGCATCCGGCTGAACATCATCCCCTGCCTCAATCCGGACGGTCGGGCCGCCGCCGCCGTCGATCATCTCAGTGGCGCTGGGCTGGAGGATCTCTTCCTCGTCCAACAGGGCGTCTTTCCGGACGGAACTCTTTTCCGGGGGCGCCGCGTCAAGGAAACCCAGCCGATTCCGGCAGGAATGCTGGCTCACCAAGGCGGCTACTACAATGCCGACGGCGTGAATCTCCAGCATGACGATTTCTTTGGCCCCAAACTAGCCCCGGAATCCATGGCCATCCGGGACTTGTTCCGGCGGGAAATTCCCGATGCTTTTCTCACCATGCATGCGCACGGAGGGCCGGCCGCCTTCTTGGTTCCGGACTCCTTTATTTCGCCAGGCATGCAGAACAAACAAGTCGAGGCGGCCACCTTTGGATTGGCCCGCCTGCACGCTGCGGGGATCCCCTTCTTGCCCTCGGATCAAATTGTGACTCCGCCATGGAGTTTCTTCTTCCAGACTTGGCTCCACCATATGACCGGGGCCACGCCCTTGCTTTTCGAGTTCTGCCACGGCATGGAAATGCATCCACAGTCGTTGGAAACAATCCTCGAAACCGGCTTCCAGGTTTTCGAGGCCTGGATCGACTACAATCTCAGCTTCGGCCCACGACCGGCCGCCCATGAGATGTTTGGGGCCATCACTCCTGCGAAGTGATTGGCTAGAGCTAGAGGTCGAGTTTTTTCAGCAGTTCTTCCACGGTCAAACCGTGATGAGCAGCGATGCGTTTGAGGATGCTGGAGAAGGCTCCCGTCTTGATCGGATGATGATGGGGAACCACTTCATGGTTTTCCCCTCCCTGCTGAGTGGTGATGCGGATATGGGAACCTTTTTGTCGATCCACCGCGTAACCCAGTACACGGAGGGCCTTGACGAGTTGTGGGCCGTTGACATCGCGTGGTATTTTTATCGGGCGAGAACTTCATCCCGCACGAAGTGGAGTCGGATCATTTGGGGCACCTCCATCGTTTCATCGAAGTAACAATCGACCGCGTCCTTCACCATCGCCCGCAGTTCTTCCAGGGTGTCTCCTTGCGTGTGGATGCCATAACCCAACGCCATCGCGTTGTAGCCGCCATCGACTTCGTCTTCCCGCACTTCGAAGATGATTTCGCTCATGGAAGGACTTTACGTGGCACCAGACGCGGAAGCAAGCCGCCCGGAGGGGCGTCAGCGGCGTTTCCGCCGGACAAGAAGGACAGAAAAAAATCCCTCCTGGACCGGAGCAGGGCGGTTGATTTTTTGCTCGATCAGAAGAGCATCGACTTAGAGCGCATCGCGATCATAGGCCACTCTCTTGGAGGCAAAATGGCTTTTATGACCGCCGCTTATGATGAGCGGATTAAGGCTGTCATCGGTTCTGATTTCGGAATGGGCTGGGATTTTACCAACTGGAATGATCCTTGGTATTAATGCTGGGATACCAGAGGATACCATCCATGCCTGCTCTCACGCTTCCTACAAAAACAGATTCCGGAGAAATCAAATCGCCTGCTCTCGGTTCCGGGGATTTCAAGCGACTGCTGATCAGCGGCGCGGAGAAAGCAGCCGTCATGGCCGTGATGGACAAGGCGATCGAGAGAGGGTCAGCCTTCGACCGGTACGGCGGAACGGAGGTGGATGCCTACGAAAAAGAGTTCGCTGCACACGTCGGGACAAATTTTGCCACTGCGGTCAGTTCCGGGACTGCCGCAGTTCACACTGCCGTCGCTGCCCTGAATTTGGAGCCGGGCACGGAAGTAATATGTCCACCCATCACTGATCCCGGCGGGATCGGTCCGGTTTTAGCCTGCCTTTGTATTCCGGTGTTCGCCGATGCGGACTCTGAGTCCTTCAATTCCACAGCCGAATCAATCGAGCGACAAATCACCGATCAAACCGGCGCGATTCTCGTCGCCCACATCGCGGGGGAACCCTGCAACATGGATGCCATCATGGAAGTCGCCAAACGCCACCAGCTTCCCGTGGTCGAAGATGCCGCTCAAGCCCACGATGCGACTTGGGATGGCCGAAGACTCGGAAGCATAGGAACCTTGGGCACCTTTAGTATGATGAGCGGCAAGCATCACACCTCGGGAGGCCAAGGCGGTATGATCACTACCGATGACGAAGGGCTCTACTGGCGAGCCAAGAGCTTCGCTGACCGCGGGAAGAGCTACGGACGCTCAGACGTCGGAGGACATTTCGGCCTCAATTACCGGATGACCGAATTGGAAGCGGCCATCGGCCGGGTGCAGTTGAAGAAACTTCCCGCCATCGTTGCCCGTCGTCAGGCTCTAGCGGCCCGCCTCGGCGAGCGCCTCGAAGGCTCCAAGCTCTTTGCCATTGGTCAGATCCCCGACAAGGCAAAATCCGCCTACTGGTTCTTGAGGATCCGGGTGAATCTTGATTGCACTGCTTTGTCGAAGGTGGAGATCGCCGAACAATTGCGGGATCTCGGGCTACCGGCCGCGCCAACCTATACCTCGCTAATGATTCACCAGCCTTGGTTCGCCCAAAAACAAATTTTTGGGTCCAGCGATCTCCCTTGGACGCTCCCGCAAGTCAAAAGGATCCCCGATTACACTAATTGTTGTCCCGGGGCCGAGGCCGCCATGAACAACCATCTCCTGATCGCGCTCAACGAGTCGGTCAGTGACGATCTGGTCGAACGCATGGCTGACGCCCTGGACGAGGTCGAGCGAGCCGCCATTCCCTGACCGCCCCTTCATCCGATGTTGCCCAAATTTTCGCAGATCGACCTGAAGTAGATCCTTACTTTCCCTGCGCCGTTTCCTCATCGCTCACGCTCAGAGATCTCCGACCTCTATGACTCCACGCAAAATCATCATCGACTCCCATCAACACGTTTTCTGGCATGGCCGCGATGATGCCGGATTGATTCGTGATATGGATGAACACGGAATTTCTCTGGCCTGGTTGTTGACCTGGGAAATTCCCCAACATTCTCACCGACCCAACGCGACTGCCTTCAGTCGAGTGCTCAACCCTGCCCGGGTGCGGCCCGATGGATCCCATCCGGGGATTCTGCTCGAAGATTTGATCATGGCGCATCGAAACCATCCCGGTCGATTTGTCCTCGGCTATTGTCCGGATCCGACCATGCCGGGAGCTCCGGACCTCTTCGATGCCGCCTGCGAAATGCACGGGGTGCGGGTCTGCGGGGAGTGGAAGTTTCCCATGCTGATCGACGATCCTCGGTGCCTAGAACTCTTTCGGGCTGCGGGCCGACGCAAGGCCCCCGTGGTACTCCATCTCGACACTCCCTATTTGCCCCCATTGGGTGGAGCCTTCGCCCCTGCCTGGTACGGAGGCACGCTGGAGAATCTGAAACGAGCGATGCAAGCCTGTCCGGACACCATTTTTATTGGACATGCCCCCGGTTTTTGGCGGGAACTTAGCTCTGATTCGGACACCCGGGAGGAAGTCTATCCCAACGGCCCTTCACCCGGACCAGGCCAAATCGAAGCCCTCTTCGAAACGTACCCGAACCTTTACGCAGACCTCTCCGCTGGCTCGGCCCTTGTCGCGCTCAAACGTAATCCGGTCTATTCTGCCGGATTTCTGAAACGCCACGCCCACCGTCTACTCTTTGCCCGCGACTATTACGGCGGAGCACTCCAAGAATTTCTAACAACATTGGAGCTCCGGGCGGATGTTTTGGAGCAAATTTCTTGGCGTAATGCCGCCCGACTCTTACCAATGAAAAATTTCCCCGCTTGATCCCGGCAGAAGGCGACCACCACCCCCAAAACGCAAAAACGCCCGCCATTTCGGGCGGGCGTTCTCGGAGAAGATTCCGGAAGGAACCGATCAGCGGGAATACAATTCGACCACGAGTTGCTCGTTGACGATCGGATTGATGTCCTCGCGGGTGGGGATACGAACCACCGTGCCGCTGAGGTTTTCTTTTTCGACCAACAACCAATCCGGCGTCGCCAGTGCGGAGGTTTGCTCGAGAAACTTGTTGGCCAAGCGCTTGGAACGCTCGCCCTGCTTGATCGCGATGACGTCGCCGGGCTTCACATTCATCGAAGAGGCGTTGGTCTTGCGTCCATTGACGGACACATGTCCATGGGAAACCATTTGACGAGCCGCTTGAATGGTTTTGGCGAAGCCCATTTTTTGGACGACGTTGTCGAGACGGGTCTCCAAAAGCTGGAGCAAGATCTCACCAGTCACCCCACGGGTGCTGTCGGCCATTTTGAAATAGCGGCGAAACTGACGCTCCAAGACTCCGTATTGGAAACGGAGTTTTTGCTTCTCCGCCAAGGCCAGGGCGTAGTCGGAGAGCTTCCGGCGGGAACCTTTGGGTCCGTGCTGGCCGGGAGGATAGTTTTTGTTTTCGAAGGCCTTGGGTGAACCATGGATGAACACACCATAACGGCGGCTGATTTTGGTTTTGGGTCCGGTATAACGAGCCATAATTTTGTGAAGTTCTAAAGTTTTTCGGTTTTGCGATTAGACGCGGCGTTGTTTCGGTGGGCGACAGCCATTGTGTGGCACCGGGGTGACGTCACGGATGACGTTGATTTCCAAACCGACGGCCTGCATGGCACGAACGGCGGACTCACGACCAGAGCCGGGGCCTTTCACTCGAACCTCGACCTCTTTGACACCATGTCCCATGGCCTGCTTACAAGCGTCTTGGGCCACCGTTTGGGCGGCGTAGGCGGTGCTTTTCCGCGAGCCTTTGAATCCGCATTTGCCCGCACTCGACCACCCGAGCAAATCGCCTTTGAGGTCGGTAATGCTAACGATGGTGTTGTTGAAGCTGGCCTGCACATGGGCAATGCCCTGGGAAATATTCTTGCTGCCCTTGGCTTTGACGACCTTGACCGGCTCGATGGCGTCGTCGAGGGAGAAACTCACAGGCGTGGCTGGTGCCGCGTCTTTTTTGTCATCCTTCTTGGATTTTTTCGTTGCCCTAGGCTTGGCTTCTTTGGCTGGAGCTGCGTCGGCAGCTGGCTTGGTCGCTTCGGCACCTTCGGCAGGCTTGGCCGCCTCAGGGGCTTTGGCCGCTTCTATTTTTGCAGGAGCAGCGGCTTCGACCGCAGCAGGGGCCTCCTTGGCGGAAGTCGCGTCAACAGCAGGCTTGGCAGCCTGAGGGGCTTTCGCCACTTTTTTCTCTGCAGGAGCAGCGGCTTCGACCGCGGCGGGCGCCTTCTTGGCAGGAGTCGCCTTGGGCGTTTCTTCTTGGACCGTTTGAGGCTCCTCTTTGGGAGTCTCCGGAGTGGATTTGGATTCGTCAGCCATGGTAGGAATTAGACTTTGCCGGTTTTGGCGTTGGCGTTGCGTTGGACACCGACCGTCTTGCGAGCGCCTTTCCGGGTGCGAGCATTGGTTGAGGTGCGCTGACCGCGGACAGGAAGTCCGCGCCGATGGCGGATGCCGCGATAGCAATTGATCGCCTGAAGGCGCTTGAGATTGCCTTGAATTTCCCGGCGGAGATCGCCTTCGATGACGATCTTGAGGGAGTCAATAGCATGAATGATGGCGTTGATTTGTTCAGGCGACAAATCTTTGGCCCGGGCGTTGGGATCAATGGCGGTGGTCTCGAGAATGCGCTGGGCATGGCTCGGGCCGACTCCATAGATATAACGAAGGGAGGCCTCGATGCGCTTCTGGCCGGGAATTTCTACTCCAAGTAAACGTGGCATATTTTTATTTCAGATGGTGGATTTCGGATAGCAGGAGCGTTCGATTAGCCCTGCCTTTGTTTATGACGTGGGTTTTTGCAAATCACACGCACGACATTTTCACGCCGCACAATTTTGCAGCTTTCGCAGAGGCGTTTTACGGAGGCTCGGACTTTCATTTTTCAGTATAGGTTTTGACGTTTTTGCGTGGGTATTTATTTACCGGCCGGTTTCCCGGCTAGTGGTGAGGTCGCGGACGAACATTTTAGTTTTCGTCCCGGGCGAAGCCACCGGAAGGGAGAGGGAATGACGGGCATCCCAACCACCTTGGAAAGGTGTGCAAAGAGGCTGCCGCCATTTCATCAGGGGACGGGAAGTCCGATGAAAAATGGAACGAGGCAGCCGCTCGGCAAATTTCCGGATTAACTTAATAGCGTCTTTCGCGGCCATGTCAAGACTTCTGGTGCGTCATTTGTGACGAGAACGGTATGTTCAAAATGGGCGGAGGGAAGGCCGTCGGCAGCGACCACGGTCCACTTGTCCTCGAGGACGCGAACCTTGGATTTTCCCATGTTAATCATCGGTTCGATCGCCAGGGTCATGCCGGGCTTCATGACTGGTCCGGTACCGCGCTTGCCGAAATTGGGGATTTGAGGTTCCTCATGAAGACTGCGCCCGACGCCGTGGCCGACAAATTCTTTAACGATCGAATATCCCTGTTTGACCGCTTCGGCTTCGACGTAGTTTCCGACATCGCCGAGACGCCGTCCCGGGCGAACGAGTTGGACTGCCCCTTCCAAAATCGCCTTGGTGGTGGCGAGCAATTTTTCGATCGCCGGATCGACTGTCCCGGCCGGGACGCTGGTGGCGGTATCGCCGATCCAACCGTCGCGAATGATCCCGCAGTCGATTTTCACCACGTCGCCGTAGGCAATTTTTCGGGGTCCGCCGATGCCGTGAACCACCTCTTCATTGATAGAAATACAAATATGGCCGGGAAATTTTTTGTAGCCCAGGAAGGCGCTACGAACGCCGGCGTCCGCCATGAGCCGGGAAGCCGCGTGATCGATTTCCCCGGTGGTGACCCCGGGAGCGACAAGTTCGGCCAGTTCGTGAAGAATACTGGCGGCGGTTTCACCCGCTCGCCGCATTTTCTCGATTTCGATCCCGCGTTTGATGGGAATCATGATCCCACCTCCTCGCGAGCGGTTTCAGAAAGATCCTCGTAGAGGGAATGGAAAAGGGCGTCCCTCGACGGGGAGGCATCGATTTTCCGAAGAAGACCCAATGCTTCGTAATGGTCGGCAACCGGGAGGGTTTCTGCGCGGTACTCGGACAATCGACGATCGAGGGCCTCGCGGGTGTCATCTTGACGACGACCCAGGGCCTCCCCACAGGCAGGGCAAGGTGTGCCTTCGGACATGGCATGAAAAGTCTCATTGAAAACAGCCCCGCACCCCGGGCAAGTCAAACGGGTACACATCCGCTCGCGGACGGTATCGTTGGAAAGTTCTAAAAGATAGACGACATCAAGTTCCAGTCCGCGTTCCTTCAAGCCAACATCGAAGGCCTGCGCCTGTCCGAGCGTGCGAGGGAATCCGTCGAAGACAAAGCGGGTCCGTCCGTCGATCCATTGCCAAACAATGGTGAGCGCAAGTTCGTCCGGCACAAGTCCACCCTTGGCGGTCCAGCGGGCCGCTTCGGCCCCCAAGACGGTACCGCGGGATTTTTCATCACGCAGCATGGCGCCGGTCGAAGCAGCCGGGAGTCCGAAGGTGGCCGCGAGCAATGCCGCCTGGGTACCCTTCCCGCTCGCTGGTGGGCCTAGAAGAACGAGACGATTCTTCATCCGCTATCGTTGCGACGCGAGATAGATCGTCGCAGCCGATATGATGAGGATCCCGAGGGCGGCGTAGATGAGAACGAGTGTGTTGTCGGTGACGACCTGAGTCGATCCCATGCGCGGACGCTGTTCGCGGGCACCCCGAATCTTACCTTTGCGCAAAAATCCGTCGTAGTGCCGCTGAAGAAGATGGGTTTCCACCTGGCGCATCGTGTCGAGCACGACCCCCACGATAATGAGGACACCGGTGCCCCCGAAGAACTGCGCCGCCATGTAGGGCACCTTCATCGACTGGGCCAACAACTGCGGCAGCACCGCAATGATGGTCAAAAAGATCGCCCCGGCAAAAGTGAGCCGTGACATCGTAAAATCGAGAAAATCTGCGGTTGGTTTTCCCGGCCGGATGCCAGGGATGAAGCCACCGTATTTTTTGAGGTCGTCCGCGATTTGAGCCGGTTGGAACTGGGTCGCCACCCAGAAGTAGCTGAAGAAGAAAATCATCACGCCATAGAGGACATAATGGAGCCAACCCGTTGCCATGAGCGTGGAAATCTCCTGTGCCGTCCGGCTATCCGGAAAGGCCATGTTAATAATGGTGGAGGGGAAAATCAGAATGGCCTGCGCGAAGATGATCGGCATCACACCCGCATAGTTAATCTTCAGCGGCATGTATTGGGTCTGGCCGCCATAGACTTTCCGGCCGACCACGCGCTTGGCATATTGAATACTGATTTTTCGCTGGGCCTGGGTCACGGCGATAATTGATGCAATCACGATGACCAGGAACAAACAGAGCAGAACCAGAACCACCGGGCTCACATTCGCTTGGGCCCCCACCCCGCTGGGCACAAAGGTCTTCCAGGCTTGAATCAATCCGGCCGGAAGTTGGGCCAAAATACCCACGGTGATGACAATGGAAACTCCGTTGCCGATCCCTCGTTCCGTAATTTGATCACCCAACCACATCAGGAACATCGTTCCCGCCGTCATCGTAATGATGGTGCTAAACTGGAAAGCTAATCCGGGATTGGGTACGAGATCCAGTCCGAGCCGGTTAATCGTGTCCATAATTCCCGGGAGAAAAGGATTCGATTGCGGATTTTCAAATGATTTCGCCAGCAAATACCCTTGGAACACACACAAAAAGATCGTGGCGTAACGGGTGTACTGCATGATCTTGCGGCGGCCACCGTCTTCGCGGGAAAGTTTGCCCAACTGCGGGATCACCGCAGTGAGCAACTGCATCATGATCGATGCGCTGATGTAGGGCATGATGCCCAAAGAAAAAATCGCGCAATGGGAGAGCGCTCCACCACTAAAGAGGTTGAAAAGAGCTGCCACCCCGCCTGCAGCCTGGGTGTCCGCCACATTTAGAAACCACTGACGGAGGATTTCCGCATTGACCCCCGGCGTCGTGATCGCCGCTCCCGCCCGCATGATGACAATCATCGCGAGGGTGAAGAGCACGCGCTGGCGTAGCTCCGGGATTTTGAAGATATTGGTAAAAGCGGAAATCACAGCGAAAGAATGGAAACTGAACTAAGAAGGTTTCGACCGACTATTTCTTCCGTTGCGCTTCCACTTTCCGAGGGATGACCGTCACCGTACCGCCAGCTTTCTCGATCTTTTCCTTCGCCGAAGCGGTGATGTGATCCACTTCCAAATGGAATTTTTTCTTCGCTTCGCCCCGGCCGAGCACCTTGACGCCGTCGAGCGGTCCGCGAACCAGTCCGGCTCCGCGAAGAATTTTTTCGTTAATAGCGGCTCCGTCCTCGAAGCGTTTTTCCAAGTCGTCAATATTGACGATGCCATAAACGGTCCTGAAAGCCGCGTTGTTGAAGCCGCGCTTGGGCAACCGCCGGATGAGCGGCATTTGACCGCCCTCAAAACCGGGTCGAATGCTGCCGCCGGAACGGGCCTTTTGACCCTTGTGGCCCTTACCAGAAGTTTTTCCATGGCCGGAGCTTTCTCCGCAACCGAGGCGTTTCCGGCGATGTTTTGATCCGGGATTGGGTTTTAAATCGTGAAGTCTCATGAGATTTTTCGATGGTCGAAATTCAAATTTCGATTAGCCGTGTTTAAGCGGCAGCTACGGGAGTGTGAGGCACGGGGGCGCCGGGGGATGCGTGCGGTTTGTATTCTTTGCCGCGGAGTTTGAAGACGTCGGCTTTTGCGCGCAATCCGGTCAGGGCTGCGAGCGTGGCTTTGACCACATTGGAGGGGTTGTTGGACCCGAGAGATTTCGCCAAAACGTCACGAATGCCGGCAGCCTCTATGACCGCACGCACTCCGCCACCGGCGACAACACCGGTTCCGGGCGAAGCGGGACGAAGCATGACGCGTCCGCCACCGAACTCGCCGGTGATCTGGTGCGGGATGGTGGCCTCGTGAAGTGGCACATCCACCATGTTCTTTTTCGAAGCATCAGTCGCCTTGCGGATCGCCTCGGCGACCTCATTGGCTTTGCCGAATCCTACGCCGACGCGGCCTTTGTGATTTCCGGAGACAATCAGGGCGCTAAAGCTGAAACGACGGCCGCCTTTGACGACCTTGGCGCACCGGTTGATGAAGACAACCTTTTCGGTGTATTCTTTGGGTTCTCGGTCTGCGGGGGCCGACTGAGAGCGTCTGTTATTTCTGTTAGGAGGTGCCATGGGATAATTAAAATTCGAGGCCGGCTTCGCGCGCAGCGTCCGCAAGGGCCTTCACCTTGCCGTGGTATTGGAATCCGCCGCGGTCGAAAACAACCTTGATGACGCTTTTGGCAGCCACCCGTTCGGCGATGAGTTTTCCCACCTTCGTGGCGGTCGCCACGTTAGCACGGGAGTTTTTGTCCGAGCGGAAATCCGCTTCGGTCGTGTTGACGGAAGCTAAGGTGAGTCCCTCGGTGTCGTCGATGATTTGAGCCGTGATGTGCCGTTCGGAAAAGTAGACGGACAAGCGAGGCCGCTCGGCCGTGCCGGAGACTTTCTTCCGAAGGCGACGGTGGCGGAGCTGGCGTTTGTTAGTTTGTAAAGGCATAGCTTATTGGACGGTTTTGCCCTCTTTGCGGCGGATTTTCTCTCCGGCGTAATGGACACCTTTGCCCTTATAGGGCTCAGGCGGGTAATAGGCACGAATATCGGCGGCGGCTTGACCGACGAGGTGCTTGTCGATTCCCTCGACGCTGATTTTTGTGTTGTCTGTGACCACGATCTTCACCTCGGAAGGAATCTTGAAAAGAACAGGATGGGACTTGCCCAAATTGAGATTGAGCTTATCGCCCTGGACGGCGGCTTTGAAGCCGACGCCGTGGATCTCGAGATTTTTTTTGAACCCGGCGTGGACCCCTGTCACCATATTGGCGACGAGGGCGCGGGAGAGTCCGTGAAGCGCGCGGGATTGACGGGATTCGTTGGCGCGTTCTACCTGGACCCTGCCTTCTTCGACCTTTGCGGTGATATTCTCGGGAAGGGTCCAAGAGAGCTTTCCCTTGGGACCTTCCACGGTGACGGCCCCTTTGGCGCCGACGTTGACCTGCACTTTTTCCGGCAGATCGATGGGATTTTTACCAATTCGTGACATGGCGAATGCTCCTTTTACCAGACGAAGGCGAGGAGTTCCCCGCCGACATTTTGTTTACGTGCTTCGTGACCGGAAAGAATCCCGCTCGACGTTGAGAGCACAGCGATCCCCAGGCCACCCAAAACGCGAGGCACTTCCTGAGCGCCCACGTAACGACGCAGGCCGGGACGGCTCACGCGCTTAAGGCCGGCAATGGCACAGGTTTTGTTGACATATTTATTGCGAATCCTGAGCTGAGGATGTCCTCCTTCAGGCGTTTCGAGTTCGAAGCCGATGATGTAGCCTTCCTTCTCAAGAATACGAGCAATCTCGCTTTTGAGCTTGGAATAGGGCACCAGGAATTCCGTCTTGCGAGCGCGCGTGGCGTTGCGCAAGCGGGTGAGCATATCTGCGATTGGGTCAGTCATTTTATGTAGCAGGAGTTAGGCGACCACTTCGGCGGTCTCCTCTTTCTGCTCCTCAGTTTTGGGAGCGACGGGTTTCTTCGCCTTGTCGGAGAAGGGCATGCCCAGCTCCATCAATAGAGCTTTGGCTTCCCCGTTCGTTCTCGCGGTCGTGACAATCGTAATGTCAAAACCGATGTTGCGTTTGATTTTATCCAGTTCGATCTCTGGAAAAATGGATTGATCGGAAACTCCCAAGGTGTAGTTGCCATTGCCGTCGAAGGACTTAGCAGAAACACCGCGAAAATCGCGAATCCGGGGAAGAGACATGCGAATAAGCCGTTCGAGGAACTCATACATGGTGCGACCGCGCAGGGTCACTTTCGCACCAATGGCCTGGCCTTCGCGAAGTTTAAAGTTGGCGATGCTCTTTTTGGAAAGGGTGGTGATGGGACGTTGGCCGGTGATCATGCCAATTTCCTGCCGGGCAATTTCCAAGGCTTCCTTGCTGTCGGAGTCGGCTCCGACACAGGAATTCACCACCACTTTGGCGACGCGTGGAATTTGAAAAACGTTTTTATAGTCAAACTGCTCGCGCAAGGCGGGCATGACGCGCGTCTTGTAGTCAATGAGAAGTTCGGGATCAGGTTGCGTAGCCATGGTATTTTATTCGGCTTCTTTCTTGGCCGGCTTCTTTTTGTCCTGTTTTTGGGCAGTGGTTCCCTCGATCAACTTCACATTGGAGACGTGCAATGGGCCCTCGCGCTCGAGGATGGCTCCGTTGGGATTGTCCTGGGTCTTCCTCACGTGTTTTTTGATCATGCGGACACCTTCAATGATGACCTGCGACTTGGCCGGGATCAGTTGGAGAACTTTCCCGGAGGATCCCCGGTGGTTTCCGGAGATGACCTTGACGGTGTCTCCGCGTTTGACGTGAAAAGTTTTTTTGCTCATAGGACTTCGGGCGCCAAGGAGACGATTTTCATGAAATTGCGTTCACGCAACTCCCGGGCCACTGGGCCAAAGATGCGGGTGCCACGAGGATTCTTATCCTTGTCGATAATGACGATGGCATTGTTGTCGAAGCGAAGGTAGGAACCGTCCGGCCGTTTGATCGAATGGCGGGTGCGAACGACCACCGCACGAACCACTTCGCCTTTTTTGACGGTACCACCTGTCGTGGCTTCCTTCACATTGGCGGTGATGATATCGCCGATGCCGGCGAATTGAGTTGATTTGCCGATGACGCCAATCATGGTCGCCATACGGGCGCCGGAATTGTCGGCGACATCAAGTCGGGAAAGGATCTGAATCATGGCGTGATAAAAAAATTAGTGTTTAAGAATTTCCACCAAGCGCCAACGCTTGAGACGGGAGAGCGGACGGGTTTCCATGATACTGACACGGTCACCGATCTTGGCTTCGTTCTTTTCGTCGTGGGCGTGAAACTTCGTGGATTGTTTGATGATCTTCCCGAACTTAGGATGCGGGACCCGGTTGACGATTTTGACGACCACGGTTTTATCCATGGCGTCGGAAACGACTTGCCCAATGCGGGTCTTGCGAAGATTGCGTTTGCGGTCAGGTGTGGCGGATTCGCTCATGTTACGATTTGGCTGCGGCAGCCGCTTTGGATTTTTGAGTGGCGACGGTCTCGACGCGGGCAACATCACGACGCAAATTGCGAAGCATGTGAGGTTTCTCTAACTGACCGGCTTGCTGTTGGATTCTGAGATTGAGGATTTCGCGACGGATTTCGTTTTTCCGGGCGGCGAGTTCCTTGATGGTGAGTTCCTTGATTTCGGCGATCTTCATAACTGGAAATTATTTGCCGGCGTGGTGACGGGCGATGAAGCGCGTGCGGATGGGAAGTTTGTTCGCGGCGAGTCGGAGGGATTCCCGGGCGACGGTTTCACTGACTCCGTCCAATTCGAAAAGAACATTGCCGGGACGCACCACGGCCACCCAATGCTCGGGCTGGCCCTTACCTTTACCCATTCGGGTTTCCGGCGGACGGGACGTGACCGACTTGTCTGGGAAGATGCGGATCCAAAGCTTCCCTTTCCGTTTCATGTTGCGGGTGAGGGCCACACGAGCGGCTTCGATCTGGATGTTCGTAATCCAGGCGCGGTCGAGTGTTTGCAATCCGAATTCGCCGAAATCAATTTTTAGCGACCGAGAGGCATTGCCGGAACGGCTCCCCCGCTGGGTTTTACGATACTTAACGCGTTTGGGCATCAATGGCATGACAAGATCCTCCTAAATTATTCGGTGGGAGCAGCGACCGGAGCCACTGCGGGTTCAATCGGAGCCGCCGGGGCGGCCGCAGCGCGAGGCGCGGGAGCCGTAATGGGGGCCACGGCGGGACGAGGCGAGGATTTTTCACGCATTGGCTCGCCAAGTTGCTCTTTATCCTCCGGAAGTTCCTGTTTTTTGCAAATCCAGCACTTGATGCCGATTTTGCCGGCCACCGTATTGGCTTCGGTAAATCCGTAGTCAATCGGCTGGCGTAAGGTGTGGAGGGGAACTTTGCCTTCGTGATACCGTTCGGTCCGGGCGATTTCGGTTCCGCCAAGGCGTCCGGCGCAACGAATTCGAATGCCAAGGGCTCCTTGCTCCATCGCCATTTGCACGGCGCGCTTCATGGCTCGGCGAAAAGAAATCCGGCGCTCTAATTGAGAAGCCACGTTTTCAGCCACCAGTTGGGCGTCAATATCAGGAGTTTTGATCTCAACGATGTCGACCTTGACTTGCTTGCCTCCAGCCATGCGAGCGACTTCCTCGGTCATTTTCTCGATTTCTGAGCCCTTGCGACCAATGACCACACCCGGACGGGCCGTATGGATGGTCACACGAAGGCTGTTCCAGGCTCGCTCGATGACGATCCGGGAAACAGCGGCTTGCTTGAGTTTCTTTTTAAGGAAGCTGCGAATTTTGCCGTCAGCAAAAAGGTATTCGGCAAAATCCTTGCGCGATGCATACCACCTCGATGACCAGTCGCGACTGATCGGAAGGCGGAAGCCGATTGGATTGACTTTCTGTCCCATGGTTATTCTTTGGGTCTTTTGATTAAATTGGTTGCGGCCTGTGAGCCCCGATTTTCATCAGGGGACAAAAAAAGCACGCCCAGGTGCTTATCTCGGTTCCCCGACAGTGTGCGGGAGGATTGAAATTAGAGATTTGGTCTGGAGAGGCAAGAGAAATGTTAAATTTATTTCAGGGCTTCCCTTTGAGGTAGTCGGGATTGAGTTTTTTCAATGCCGCCGGGAGGAAGAGCCCGTCTTTCCGGATCAATACGCCGTCGAACCAAACTTCGCCGCCGCCGTAGTCCTTGCGCTGAATATTGACCAGATCCCAATGGATGCGGCTCTTGTTGCCATTGCCGGCGATGTCATAGGCCTGCCCGGGGGTGAAGTGGAAGGAGCCGGCAATTTTCTCGTCGAAAAGAATATCCCGCATCGGATGAATGATGTGAGGATTAAATCCGAGCGAAAACTCGCCAATGAAACGGGCCCCGTCGTCGCTATCGAGAATCTCGTTCAGCTTCTTGGAGTTGTTGGCGGAAGCCTTGACGATCTGGCCCTTTTCAAATTCCAAACGCACGGAATCGAAGGCCGTCCCCTGATAAATCGAAGGCACATTATAGCTCACATGGCCTTCCACCGAGTTCCGAACCGGACAGGAAAAGACTTCACCGTCAGGGATATTGTGTTCACCGCCACAGATTTTTGAGCCGATGCCTTTGATGGAAAATTGCAGATCGGTGCCGGGACCCTTCAGGTGCACTTTATCGGTTTGATTCATGAGGGCCGAGAGGGCCTTCATTCCCGGAATCATGCGTCCGTAATCGAGCGTGCAGACCTTGAAGAAAAAGTCCTCAAAGCTCTCGGAGCTGGTTCCCGCCTGCTGCGCCATCGCTGCGGTCGGCCAGCGCAAGACGACCCACTTGGTTTTGTTGATCCGCCAATCCATAACCGGTCGCATCTTTCCGGCAATCAAACGCATCTTGCCTTCCGGCACATCGGACAGCTCGGTGATGTTGTGGCTCCCCCGCAGGGCGATGTAGGCCTGCATTTTTTTCATCCGGGCCAGTTCGATCGTGCTGGCAACTTTGAGTTGTTCGTCGCTCGCTCCGAGGGCCATCTCCCGGGACAAGCGGGCATCGTGAAGTTGCAAAAAGGGAATCGCACCGATTGCGCGCACGGCCCGAACCAAGGACACGCCCATTTCTCTAGGGATGTCGAAAAGATCAATCAGGACATGTTCGCCTTTTTTCAGGGCGGTGGAATGCCGGGTGAGGACGCGGGCCAAAAGGTCGAAACGGGGATCGTTCATCGCGGGACGCTAGCAGACAGGAGTCGATCTTCGGAATGAAAAAGCACCTCCGGCCTCAGCTTCGAACAAATTCTCCCCTATCGCCTGGCGGTACGGGAAGTCGGCTTTTCCGCCAGGGCGAATTCCCTCCGTTTGGGTTCCACCGACGCGGGCGCGGCGGGTAGGGCCTTCGTGTGGAGGTTGGGCTTACGCATCACCGGGATTTCGCGAAGGACTTCGACCCGCACCTTGGCGATGCCACGATGATACATGCCCAACTCCCGGGCGGCCCCGATGGTCAGATCAATAATGCGCCCTCGAATGTAGGGGCCTCGGTCATTAATCCTCACGATGATCGATTTTCCCGTTTTCAGATCCACCACCCGCACCTTGGTCCCAAAGGGCAGCTTGCGATGGGCCGCCGTCATCGCTTTGACATCAAAGCGTTCGCCGCTGGCGGTGCGATGGTCATTATACCATGAGGCGATGCCGTTTTCCGTGCGAACGGTTTCCACCCGATAGAGACTCCCCGATTCAGTCGGAACCATCCGGCTTAAAAAATTGGAACACGAAGTGAACGACAGGAGGCAGAGAATGAAGAAAAATCGGATGAGAGTCATGGTGCAATCGGCCCGCTGCGGGCACCTTCGGCGCTTCCATGGCGTCGGGGGCGAGGCGGGCTGTGAGTTGGCCGGAGTGAGAGAATGACCATGACAAAATCTCCTGCGGAGCGCACACTTAAAACGTGACCGACCCGATGGATGTCCGCGCGGACATCAGGCCGGCCCGGGGGGAAAGGTGTCGAAAACGAATTTGCGCATGTGTTGCAAACCATTCAGATCAATCGGTTTAAAGCTAAATTGATTGCGAAACCAGGTCAATTGCCTTTTGGCATATTGGCAGGTGGAGCGGACCATCGCCGCGCTGGCGTCGTCTCGGTCGGAGTCCCCGTTCACCACGGCCCGGATTTCCCGGAGTCCAATCGCTCGCGCCGCCGTGGGGCCGATGTTTTTCAACGCCGCCACTTCCGCCAGCACACCCTTTCGCCACATCGTGCGCACATTTTCCTCAATCCTGGTCTCCAGTTCGGGACGATCTCGCAGGAGAAGAAATCCTTCATGCTCAAGCGTCGGGGGAGCGGCCCAAAGTTGGCGTTGTTCGGCCACGGATTGTCCAGTTTGGGCCTGAATTTCCAAGGCGCGAATGACCCGGCGGGGATTTTGGATATCAATGCGCTGACGGGCCTCCGGATCAACACGATCGAGGCGAGCTTGGAGTTCCTCCAGGGACAAAGCCATCAATTCCGCCCGCAACCCGGCATCGACCGGCGGGAGATCAGCGAGGCCATGGGTCAGCGCTTTGAGATAGAGACCGCTGCCACCGACCAAAATGGGCCGACGACCCCGGGCCGAAATGGCAGAAATCTTTTCCCGGGCCATGGCGGCATACCGGGCAGCATCAAATGGTTCCGAGGGAGCTAAAAACCCAAAGAGATGGTGGGGAACCCGCGTGGTCAGCTCCGGTCCGGGCTGGGCCGTGAGCACCTCCATACCAGCATAAACCTGATAGGCATCCGCCCCAACAATTTCGCCGTCGAACCGGAGGGCCAGTTCGACGGCGAAAGCTGATTTGCCGACCCCCGAGGGTCCGGCAACAATAAGGGGTTGGTTATTGTTCGGGTTGACGCGCACGGTCGCTGCGCCTTTCTTCCTGCGCCTTGGCTCCACTGACCACCAATTTGCGGCCCATGTATTCTTTGTCGTGCAATTCGGTCACCGCCCGCTTGGCTTCATCGACCGACTGCATTTGCACAAAGGCAAATCCCTTGGAGCGTTGGGTGTGCTTGTTCGCGACCACCTCGACGCTGTCAACGGTACCCACTCCGGCAAAAAGCTCGGAAAGATCCGTTTCGGTCGCATCAAAGGACAAGTTTCCCACGTAAATCCGGGGAGAGGTGACCTCGATGATTTCCGGCGTGCGGAAACCGGAAGGACGCTCGGGCTTTTCGGAACGACGAGGCTCGGAGGCTTCGGTGCGATCCGTTGGGGTCGAACTCCGACCCGGGGTGCGGGACGACGAGCGGGACGACGAGCGGGATGAGGCGGGCTTGAGGGGTTCTCCACCGCCAAAGAAGGCAGAGACCTTTTGCCACAGGGTGAGTTTTTTTGGTTTCGCAGAAGCGGACTCCTGGCGGTCGGGTCGTGAGCCCTGGTTGTTATTGCTACGGGGGCGGCGACCGCCTTGACGAGATGAGCGGCGGCCGCTCGAGTTACTGTATTCGGTTGACATGACTTGCGTTGCTAGTTTGCTTTTTGTGGACGGCACATGAGGTTTGCCCGGAGGGTCAACTTCCTATGTGCGATCCTTTCGTTATTGCTTCAAGCGGGGCCGGCATCTCTGTGAAAACGGTGGTTTTCTCATACACAAAGAATCGGATCACGGCCATGCAGAGATCCCTCCACGTTCCCGGCTTCCGGGAATGCGTGGCTCTCTCAAATTGCATTTCGTTAAACGCCTGAAGCTCGCGTAAAATCAGGTAGCCAGCCAAATATTGCAAGAGGCAATTCATTTCCTTTCCAAGAGATTTCTCGCAACTTTTCCAACAATCCGTGGTTTCCATGCCTATGAATTCGTCTCGTTTTAAGATTTTGGCCGGGGTCGGAGGCCTTTTTGCCATCGTTCTCTTGGGGTATTGGATCTCCGGCTGGGGCACGATTACCCTCCATGCCGACAAGGTTCCCCTCTCCAAAGTGATCAAATCCATTGAGCGCCAGGGGAATGTCAAAATCGTCACCAATGCCGACCCCACCACTCCGGTGTCCCTCGAGGTCCGGCGCGCACCGGTCTTCGATGTCATCGACACCCTCGCTATCCGCCTCGACGGCAACGCCCAACTGGCCTATGTGGCCGCCCCCGACCGCAATCAGATCACCAACGTGTTGGCCGCCTTTCGGAGCAGCGCCAATCCCGGGGGCTGGTCGATTTTTTCCGCTGGGTTCGGGGGACGTTCGATGGATCCTGAAGGAATCACCCCCGATCCCCGGGAAATGGAATGGAAAGTGACCGCTGGTGGAGACTCCAACCTGCAAAGCCTCTTCGAGCAAGGCGCCCAAAAGACAGGCGCCCTTTTTGCCACTCCCGAAAGCTGGAACCCCACAGTGGCCAAATTGCCCAAGGAAGGAAAAACCGGTTCCGTGGCGTCGTCGCTGGCGAAAGCGGCCCAAGGACAAATCGAAGAAATCTTCCTTATCACCGTCCGCCCCCCTCGGACCGAAGAACCAACCGCCGAAGAAGGCCCCCGGAGGGCCCCTCCCACCGTATTTTCATCCTCCCGCCGCGGCCAAGAAGGCAATCCCGAATGGATAGCGGAGCGGGTGGCGGCTCAGATGGCGACCCATCGTGGACGACGAAAACGCCACCGCTCCGAAAATCTATGGCGGCCGACGTGGAGCCAGCGTCCGCATCATTCGACCCGGGCGCGTCACCATTTGCACCGATTTCACCGGGGTGCACTTTGGGCGCATGAATCGCCTCTACGCCGACGGACACGTCAAGGCGCAGTTGATGGCCCCGTGATCGAGAACTCACGCGGAGGCGCGGAGACGCTGAGGATCGATGCATTTTAGTCTTTCTCAGCGTCTCCGCGCCTCCGCGTGATACCATTTCTCGGTTTCTTCCTTCGGGGATTGCTCCCGATCTTGATTGCACCGGCGATCTACGAATCGAAATTCGAGGACGTGTCGGGGTAACTCCCGAGGACCTTGACCGCCCGGCACTTCTTCGAGAGCTCACGAAATAAGTCGCCCATTTGCAGGTCCTTAGTGTGGCCGGAGGCCTCCACGAAAAAGAAAATATCTTCACTGCCCCGTGACGCCGGACGACTGGCGAAGTGGTCTAGGTTGATCTCAAGGGATTTGAAGGGCTCCAGAGCCGAAACCAACGCGCCTGGCTTGTCTTCGATCCGCAGCATCAACATGGTCAAATCATTCCCGGAGGGCGGATTGGTATTCCGGCCAATGACAAAAAACCGGGCCGCGGTGTGGATGTCCCCCTTACCTTCCGGTGTGAGGTAAATCTCGGCACAAATCGAAAAGTCCTCCGCCAAGGCCAATTGGTCGAGCGTTTGGTTGGCCAAACCGCACTCGGGATCATCGATGGGGATGACTCCGCAATCGGCGTGATCGCGTTGCACTTGCTCCAGCACTTCCACCACATCGGCGGCAAAGGAATACCGGACGCTGGAACCAAATTTGCTCCGGGCAGCTTGATGAGATGGCGAACCGGCCGGCCCCAGACAGGCGATGGCGATATTTTTCTCCAAAGCCAGCGAGGCCGACATAATCTCACAATAAATAGCCCGGATCGATTCCGGTTTGAGCGGTCCGTCGCTGCGTTCGACCAGGCTGCGCAAAACCCGATTCTCCCGCTCGGGCGCATAGACGGGAAGTCCATCTCGGCTTTTAATTTTGCCAATCTGTTGCGCCACCGCAGCCCGTTCGTTTAAGAGGCGAAGCAAATCCGTATCCAACGCATCGATTTTAATCCGCAAAGAATCCAGGTCGCTCATCGGTCCTCCTCGGTGACCGCCTCGAGGCGAGCCTCCGTCACTTCGTTTTCATCGCTCTTTTCGGCGATGGCTTCAGGCAGATCGGTCACCGTTTGATCCGACACCACCGGATCCGATTCGTCGACAGAAACCTCCTCTTCGCTACTCACGCCGGGCTCCTCGGTCATTGGCTCAGCGGCTTCCGCCTCTTTGCCATTCTGCTCCGGGCTGGCGGACGCGGCGACCGCCTCAGCGGTCCCTCCGCCTTCCTCTCCGGTCTTGGCGGGAGCTTCTTCCTCGGGGACTTCCGCCTTCGGCAGACTGATGGTGCGAAGCTCGGAGGCATTGGGGAGATCTTCCAGGTCTTTCAACCCAAAGTGCTCCATAAAATATTGGGTCGTCTCGTAGAGAAGCGGGCGACCGGGAACATCCGCCCGGCCCGCAATCTTCACCAGACTGCGATCGAGGAGAGTTTGCATGACGCCATCCACTGCCACGCCACGCACGGCTTCGATGTCGGCCCGCGTGATCGGTTGCCGGTAGGCGATAATCGCCAGGGTTTCCAAGGCGGGCGCACTGAGTCTGGCTGAACGATTTTCCGGATAAAGTTGGCGCAACCAAGAAGTAAATTCCGGTTTGGTGACCAATTGCCACCCGGCGGCTGTTTCGCGCACTTCGTGGGTACAACGAGCGTCCGCACAGTCGAGTTCCAGCTCCTCAATAGCCGTAAGGATCTGGGGCGCTTTGACTTTTGCAAACGCTAGGGTTGGAGACGAAGGTTTTTCCTTCTCCATATCAGCAGCTCCTTTAAAGACCGCGATCAATTCCTTGCTCGAAACCGGCTTTTGCGAGGCAAATAAAACCGCTTCGACAATCCGCTTCAGAGCCAAACCAAGAGCGGCCTCGCCGCCCTCTTCGGGCGCGCCAGCAGACTCACCCGGAAGGGCCGCTTCCGGGTTCTCCGCCCTGGGTTCTTCGCCGCTTCCCTCAGCGACGACTTCCTCGAGAATTTCCTCCATTGTCACGACTTCCTCCACCTCGGCCGCCGCCAACGCTTCGGAGCCCTCAGCTTCCGGGATCGCTTCATCCAGAGTCGATTCCACTCCGGCCGGCTTACGCTTCTTCATGCCCAAACTCCTTCGGCGGGGACCGCTTTGTCGGCGCGTTCAATCCAAATCTCGGAAAAATGATCGTCCTGACGGACGCGCAAATGTTTCAGGCGAATAAGTTCGAGCATGGCTAAAAAAGTGACAACAATTTCCGTCCGACTGGCGGCTTCGGCAAAACATTCCTCGAAGCGCAGGGAAGTATTTCCCTCGGTGACCCGGAGAAGGTAATCGATTTTATCGGAAACGGTGTGATTTTCCTCAAAGATCTCCCGCAAATCCTCTGGCTTGTTTTTCTCTAGCCGCTTGAGGATTTTTTGAAAGGCATTGATGAGGTCAAAAATGCCCACCTCGGCCACGAGAAGGTTCTCGGAGGGGGGCAATTCGGGTACGACGGGAAACCGCGGAAAAAGCTGTTCCTGGAGGGCCTGCCGGTCGCGCAATCGGCCGGCCGCTTCTTTGAATTTTTTGTATTCGATGAGCTGCCTGATGAGTTCCCACCGGGGATCATTTTCCTCGGCGTCATCCTCGGCCATTTGCTGGTCCTTGGGCAGAAGCATCCGGCTCTTGATGTAGAGGAGATTCGCGGCCATGACGATGAACTCGCCCGCCAAGTCAATGTTGAGCACCTGGAACGCGTCCATGTACTCGAGATATTGCTTGGTGATCCGTTCAATTGAGATCTCGTAGATGTCCACCTCATCGCGCTTGATGAGATAGAGCAACAGATCCAGAGGTCCTTCGAAGACCTCAAGCTTGACCTTGTATTCCTCCACTAGATTCCCCTAGAGGCGCTTATATCCCCGCTTGCGCCCTTCGGCCGCCAACTGGGTCAGGTGTTTTTTATGGCCGGCCAATTTGGTTTTGCGCTTGCGGAGCTGCATCGACAACTTTGCCACCACCTTGTCGATGGCGGCGTAGAGATCATCTTCGGAATCCTCCGCATGGATATCGGGACCCGCCACCGCGAGATGCACTTTGACCCGATGCTTCTTGGTCTTGGTCTCGTCGTGCATGAGGACGACATGGACGGCAATGATGTGATCGGCAATTTGTTCCAGATGTCCCAATTTTTCAGCCACATAGCTGTGAATGGCGGCGGTCAGGGTCAGATGTCTTGGACTGAGGTGAATTTGCATAAGAAAAAGGTAATCTGTTTGCGAGAAATCGCGAGAGGAAGAAGTTCCCGGAGCAAAATTACCGACGCCGCGGAACGATGGCGAGGTAATTTCGCACCGAACCAAAGGAGGGGATATCAAGGAGGGCACGTCCTTCTTTCGATGCCACCAAAAGACTGGAAGACCCCCCATCCAAATTCAGCGCGTCCGCGACCGAACCTTCTCCAAGCACACCCGGCACGACCAGAATCTCGCCCAGTTCGGCCAGCGTCACCGGCGAAGTTACCAGCAACACCCACCGCGAACGCCCGACCCTGGCCACTACCGTGCGGCGGGCCAGACGACCGGCCTGGAGACCGGAGACCGGCTTCCCGTCTTCGACCAGCCATGGACCCGCCTGGAGGGCTTCCTTGATCGGGGGCAAGGGCGAAAATTTTTCGGATCGGACTAAGGAAGCCCGGCCATCCCGGACCATGAAGATGCCACTGAGAAGTTTGGCCCGCTCAAAGCCGTGCAGGGTTTTTCCTCCGGCTACGACCAATCCCAGCGGCCGGTCATCCGGATGAAAATACCCACCATTAACCCCGGCCACCGCGCCGGCGGCTTTCATGGCCACCGTCAGAGGCTGCCGGGCCTCGGGAGGATTATCCAACACCTGAAGCTCGCAATTCTTCGTATCAAACGAAACCCCACTGAGTTGCACGGAGCGATCTCCCTGCTTCACCGTTCGCTCCCAAGCCATGACCGAACCGGGCAATTCTCCCAAATTCTTCTCCGGCTCAGGCGTCCAGGTCGCATGGGCCGAAACCGTCGCCACCATACCCAATATCCCCAGGCCCCAAATTTTCATAACCAAGATGAAACCTGACGTTCCCGGGCAGGCAAGGGAAAACTGCTGAGGAGCCGTCCAGAAATCAGGTTGGCCCTGAAATCGTCGAAAACCGATATTCGATCAATTGACGGTAGGTTTCACCGGGCCTGAGAATGGTGGAAGGAAAATCCGGCTGATTGGGTGCATCCGGGCACCCCTGACATTCGAGGCAGAGCCCGGCATAACGCTCATAAGGACGGCCGGATATTCCCACCTGGCTGCCGTCGAGATGCGTTGCGGTGTACATTTGGAGACATCGTTGGGTGGTGAAAACTTCCATCACCCGGCCACTGGCAGGTTCCATCACCCGGGCCACGCAAGGCAATCCCCCCTCTGGATCTGCGAGCAAATATTGGTCCCCATGCTGGGACCAAAGGTCCTCAACCCGTGCTCGCAACGTTGCCCCCTGACGAAAATCCCCTGGCTGGCCTTCCACGCTTTGCCGACGTCCTAATGTCGCACCCTTGGCATCCACTGGCATGATCGTGTCCGCAAAGATCTCCAACTGATGATCGAGGACGTCGTGCTCGCCCTCTCCTCCCAAGTGAAAATAAGAATGATTGGTCAGACTGAGCGGAGTGGCCCGATCGGTGCGGGCGGTGAAATCAATTTTCAAAGCCTGATTCGAGGTGAGGGAATAAATGACCTCCAGATCCACATTGCCCGGATAGCCTTCCTCGCCCTCCGGGCTCCGATAAGTCAACGAAAGCGAGTCCCCATTCCTCGTGGCCCCCCAGACCCGTTGGTCGAGCCCGACCCGCCCCCCATGCAGGTGGTTGCTGCCTTGATTGCAGGCCAGTTGGTAGGTTTGTCCGTCGAGCGCAAACTTCCCTCCGGTTAACCGTCCGGCCACCCGTCCGATGATGGCCCCAAAATAGGAAATCCCATCGAAGTACGGTTCCAGGGTGGAAAACCCGAGCACCACATTCGCCATCCGCCCCTCCCGGTCGGGAACATGGAGTTCCGTGACAATGCCGCCGTAGTTGGTGATGCGGGCCTGGAAGCCGCCGGCATCGCCCAATGTGAACAAGCTAACGGGCTGTCCTTGCGGGGTGGTTCCGAAATGTTTCTCCTCCATTGCAATCAGCTTAGGTTGGCCCGGCCAAATTTTCTACCTTAATTAACCCAGAGCAGACATCGCGGCCGATGTCCCTCCAGATCAGGCCGTGGAATTCCTCCATCTCGCGCTTGAGCGGTTCCCCGTATGGACGGTCCTTGGCATCGAGCGCCTCGCGCAAGGGCGGACGGTCGCTTCGCAAGGCGCCCGCACCTCGCGCAGCCAGAAATCAATGCATTCAGGATTGGGCACGGAGAGGAGGTGAACTTCACCAGCCTGGCCACCTTCGCTCATCGTTCGGCGCTTCCAAAGCCCATCGAAGGAGGGAAAATTCCGCAGTTTTGTCATCACATCCACCCCGCAGGTCTGCCCTCTCGGAACCGTTCCTTCGGAGGGGATTGGATCGGCCTCACGCGGGGGGACAGACAATGTCCACCACCCGGTTTTCGAACGGGGGGCAATTGAGGCAGTCATTTATCAATCACAAACTAAAATTCATCGGAGGCGATTTGATCGGTCCCAACTCCCAACTCCTCCAGCATCGTGCGGGCGGAATGAATCATCGGTTGGGGACCACAAAGATAGTATTCCACCGACCTAGGATCAGCATGGGTGGAAAGATATTCCCGCTGGAGGACCTCATGAATGAACCCGGTGTGCGAAGTCCAGTTGTCTTCCGGTTGGGGCTCGGAGAGGGCGATGTGAAAACGGAAGTTGGGAAACTTTCCCGCCAAAGTTTCAAATTCCTCCTGGTAAAACACTTCCTGGCGGGAACGGGCCCCATACCAATAGCTGACCGTCCGGTTGGTTTTGAGGGTTTCGAAGAGATGGAGGAGATGGGACCGCAGCGGAGCCATTCCCGCGCCGCCGCCGAGGTAAACCATTTCCCGGTCGGTGTCCTTGATTTGAAAATCCCCGAACGGACCCACCGCCGTGACCTCATCGCCCGCCTTGAGATTCCAGACATAGGAGGACCCCACCCCCGCGCTGCAATCCTGGCCCCGCGGAGGGGTGGAGATCCGGACATTGAAAACCAAGGGCCCGCCGGAGGCGGGATCGGTGGCCAAGGAATAGTTGCGCCGTTCCTCGGTGTGATTTTCGGCCCCATAATCATAGACGTGTTGGGCCTCCCAAACCGCGCCGAAGGGAAGGCCGACCGCAAAATTCCGGAAGGAAATTTTTCCGTAGGCTGGAATATTGATTTGCAGGTATTGCCCGGGGAAATATTCCAGTTTGGGAGAATCCTCCGTCGGTTCGAGGACCAATTCCTTGATAAAGGTGGCCACATTGTCATTTCGCCGCACCCGGAATCGATAGGCAGTCTCCTGGTTGCAAATGCCCGCCCCGCCTGGTTGGCGCACGTTGATGCGAAGTTTTCCATCCACCACTTCCACCGGATAAGTGCGGAGAGCAATGCAGACCGGGGGACGCCGCGGGCTGCCATCCCGGACATCGAAGCGTCCATTGTGTTTGGAACATTCGATGAGGTGACCTTTCACCAGCCCCGTGGCCAGGTGGGTATTGCCATGGGTGCACATTCCGTCGGTGGCATGATAAGTGTCGTCCACGGCCCGATAGACGGCATAAGTGTGTTCCTCGCAGTCGAAACGAAGAACATCCTCGCAATCGAGAGCGGCGGCCTCCCCCACCTCAATCCAGCCCTGGGCATCGCAAGCCCCGGAAGCCACCACCGTCTTGGCGGCGGCGTTGGCGGCGGACCGTACCGTCGGAGTCGGCAGTATCCGTTTAACGAAGTAGCCAGGATCTTTGACCTGCCGGAAGACAGCGGGAATAATCTCCAGCCAAGCATCGACGAGACCCGTATAGGGTGTGGGCATGTCGGCACGAACAATTTCATGCAGCCGCGGCAAATTGTGATACGGCACCAGCGGGAACATGTGGTGTTCGACATGATAATTCATGTTCCAATAGAGGTAACGGTTGATCGGATGCATCATCACCGTCCGGCAGTTCATGCGATGGTCGAGGACGTTCTCCGCCAGCCCAGCGTGTTGGGTGTTACCGTAAATGGGCATCAACCAGGAGCCGTAGAGATTGGGCAGTCCGATGAACATGAGCGGAAGAATGCTTTTGGTCGCCAGGCAAAGAAGAAACAGTCCAAGATAAATCCCCAGACTGACCCTGGCCTTGAAGAAAATCTTCTCATGCTCGGACTCGGGGATGTAGGTCGCTTCCTCCGGGTCCAAGTGCCCGGTCGAATGGAGGTAAATTTTCTGAAAGTAGGCTTTCGCGGATAAAATGCCCGTGAATCCAAGGAAAAATTTCTTCAGGTCTGGCGGGCGAGGGACAGCGATCTCCGGATCGCGACCCACCACGATCGTGTCGCTGTGGTGCCGGGTGTGGCTCCAACGCCAGACGGTCGATTCCCGCATGACCATGAAGGACGAAATCTCGTAGAGAAAATTGTTCATCCAGTCGGTTTTGAAAGCCGTGCCATGACCCGTCTCGTGCCAACGAGAATCTGAACTGGACCCGTAAATCACTCCATAAACGGCAAAGGGCAGGATCGCCCACCACGTTCCCCAAAGGAGAAACCCCAAGGCTCCAAAAAAAGCCAGGAGCCCAAACCAGATCATGGTATCGCGCAGGGCCGGCCCATCGCGGCGCTCGAGCAACTCCCGCATCGTCTCCCGTGGCACCGGACTTTGGTACCAATCCGCCTCGGCCAAACCTTTTTCAACCGCGACGCGGGCGTTGACACCAACCAAACTGTAATCGCTAAGTTGGGGAGGAGGAAGAATTTCAGAAGTGGCCATAATGGGGATATTTCCGGAGAGAAGGGAGTGAATTGGGAAGCACCGAACGGAGAAATTTTCGCCTAGGATTAAGAATCACGCAATAGACCAGAGTTGTAAAAATATGCACGAAATTCGTATTTCTTCTGAATCAAAAGACCCTAGGATACGAAAGATTCCACTCTCGCCATGGCGACATCCATTTCCTCTCAACCCTCCATTCGGGCCCTCAGTCTGAAATATCTTTACGGGGGAGTTGTCCACTATCGTCCCGGGGACCGCGTTCTGCCCCGCGTCCTTCCGGACTACGAACTGGTCATGATGATCGAAGGGCAGGCCACCTATCGCAAGGACGACCACGACCAAGCCGCCGGCCCCGGCACCCTCATCCTGGCCCGCCCGGGCTTTCATGAATCCTATATTTGGGATGTCCAGTTCCCCACCCGCCACGCCTACATCCACTTTGACATCAGTGCCATGCCAGAGGACTGGCCCGCTTTGAAAGACTGGCCCGTTCTCGACCGTCAGCCCAATCCGGTGCTGGCCCCCATGTTCCGGCACCTGATCGAAAATATCGCCAACCATCCCGAATGGCCCGTCACCAGCCCCAACGCGGAAGTTTGTCGTTTCCTTGAATGCCTTCTCCACATCATCCTCCGTCCCACCAAAAATCGAGCCTCCACTCTGAGTCACCATCTCCCGGAGCCCGTTCACCATGCTCTCAAGTTGATGCGCAGCATCATCGACGAGGGCTCCCATCAACGCGTCTCTTTGGCCGATCTGGCCCGCAAGGCCGGAGTGACCGAAAAGCACCTCTGCCGCCTTTTCCAATCCGCCCTGGGACATGCCCCCATGCAAACTTTCCGCCTTCTCAAGCTGCAGTTGGCCATCGCGCTCCTCAACCGATCCCATCTCAGCATCAAGGAAATTGCCCACCGCTGCGGCTTTGAGAATCCGCTCTATTTTTCCCGTTGCTTCACCCAAACCTATGGGTCCTCACCCCGCAAAATCCGGCACTCCCTGCGGGCCCACCAAGCTCCGCCCCCCAATCCCCTCCCTCCGGAAATCACTCCGAGGATTTTCTGGTGAATTCATTCCTATTTGATTTTTGAATCCTGACCAGAAAGCTCGGAAGCTGACCTAACGACAGAACCGGGTCGGCGTCCCTAGGGGCCATATTGAGACCGGTCGCTCCAATTTCCATGTCGAATCCCCCAGGGTCAGCGCCCCGGCTACAGCGCGCGATCATTTCTCCTGTCCTTCCATCTCGGAGCCCAGGCACTCAGTTCATAGCCGCGCCTGGCCACCTTCGATCGTCGTTCGGCGCTTCCAAAGCCCATCGAAGGAGGGAAAATTCCGCAGTTTTGTCATCACATCCACCCCGCAGGTCTGCCCTCTCGGAACCGTTTCTTCGGAGGGGATTGGATCGGCCTCACGCCACCGAGGGGGCGTCTCGACGGAATTTTCCCGGGGTGGAGGCATTGGCGGCGGTAAAAGCGCGGTGAAAGGCGACCACGTCGGCATAGCCGATACGTTCGGCAATCTCTTTGATCGGCAGCCGGGTCTCGCGCAAGAGCCTCCTCGCCTCGGTCGCCTTCAGATTTTGCAAATATTTCCGGGGGGTTTCTCCATAGGCCTGGAAAAACCTGGAGCGATAATGGCTTTCGCATAGTCCCGCCTCTTTGGCCAGGTCCGCCACCCGTCTTGGAAGAGCCGTTTTCGCGCTGGGAGGCCAGAGACGCGCTCGGTCATCATTGCCTTCATCGGAGACCCTCCCGGAAGCGAGCCGGGCGAGCAAAACGCTGGCCAAGGCCTGAAGGTAGAATTGATCCGGAGATCCGGAAGCGCTCACCGCCGTGATCTCACTGAGAAGATTTTCGGCCAACGGGCCCTGGATGCCTTGACGAAAAATCGTCGGACGATCCGATCGCAGCCTCTCATCCTCCGCGCGGTAGCCGCGATAATGGATCACCCAGATCGCGCCATCCGCAGTTCGTCCCACTCCGGAAAACGGGGTCCGGGGCGGAATCAAAAGAGCGTCTCCCGCTTCCATCTCAAATCTGTGGCCTGCCAATTCCATCATGATCGCGCCGCGTCGCGCGACCAAGAGGTCGTAGTGAGGCCAACAATTGGGACCGATGATCGCTCCTTCCGGATAGGAACCCCGCCCATGAAAAAGCACTTCCATCGGCGATAGAATAAAAGGAACAGCGGTTCCATCAAGAGAGAAGGCTTTATTTGTGACTTATTCGGCCCAACAATGGCGAAACAATCAACCCATGAAATCCATTCTTATCATTGGCATTGGCAGCATTGGCGAACGGCATCTTCGTTGTTTCCAATCCACCGGTCGGTGCCGGGTTGCTGCCTGCGATCCCAGCGCTGCCCTCCGCGAGAAAATCTCCTCGCACTATGGTTGCGAGGCCCACGCTTCTGTGGAGGACGCCTTGGCCGCCGGACCTTGGGATGCGGCCGTCATCTGCACCCCCGCCAACACTCACATCCCTATCGCCCGGACCTGCGTGGCTGCCGGTCTCTCCGTTCTGATCGAGAAACCGCTCTCGGTTTCCCTCGATGGTTTGGACGCTCTCGCCACTGAGGCGGAATCAAGCGGAAGGGTGGTTCGCGTCGCCTACACGCACCGTTCGATCCCCACCAACATCGCCCTCCGGGAAATCGTCCAGAGCGGGCAGCTCGGATCCCTCAAGCATGTGACCATGGTCGCGGGTCAGAATTTCCCGGCCGGCCGACCCGCCTACGCTTCGACCTACTACGCCCAACGATCCTCCGGCGGAGGGTGTATCCAGGATGCCCTCACCCACCTTTTGCACCTCGTGGAATGGATCGTGGCCCCGATTGAAACCGTCTATTGCGAAGCCAGCCACCAAGCTCTGGAAACTGCCGACGTGGAGGATACCGTCAACCTCATCGCCAAACTCGAAGGCGGCATCCCGGCTTCCTTTACGACCAATCAATTTCAAGCGCCTAACGAACTCACTCTGACTCTCCACGGCCTGAAGGGAAGCGCGCGTGCGGAGATCCACCGTCAACGCGTTGGTCTCCTCTTCCTGGGCGACATGGAGTGGACCTGGACGCCATTGCCAACCGAAGAACGGGATGCCACGTTTGTTCGTCAAGCCAAGGCCTTCCTCAACGCCTGCGAGGGCAAGCCTGACCATCTCTCCACCCTGGCCGAAGCCACCCAGACCCTGCGGGTCAATCTTGCCGCCCTCCAATCCTCCGACACCAAATGCTTGGTTGCCATTAGTCATTAGTCATTAGTCATTAGTCATTAGTCATTGGTCATTGGTCATTGGTCGCGGCGAAGCCGCGCGTCACTCCCTTTCATACTTCATCATTCATCCTTCATAATTCTCTTCCCGTGCTTAATCGTTTCGACCTCAAAAACAAAGTCATCCTTCTCACCGGGGGCGCCGGCCTCTATGGCCGCGGTCTCACCGCCGATCTGGCCGCGGCCAATGCCACCCTCATCATTGCGTCCCGGAATTTGGAAGCCAGCGAAGCCGTGGCCGCCGAAGAACGCGGGCTCGGGCATGCGGTCACCGCAGAGTCCCTTGATCAAGGTGACGAAGAATCGATTTTGGCCTTACGCGAGCGCATCCGGGAACGCCATGGTCGTCTCGACGGCCTAGTCAACAATGCCGTCGCCCGGCCGATGTCCAGCCCTGAAGAATCCACCCGCGAGTGGGAGGAATCCCTCCGGATCAATGCCACCGGAATCTACTTGATGCATCGCCATTTCGGGGAACTCCTTGGCGAATCCGAGACCTCCAGCATCGTCAACATTGGTTCCATTTACGGAATGGTTGGCCCGACTCTTAATCTCTACGAGGGCACCGACATGCGCACGGGGTATCCCGACTACTATTTCAACAAAGGAGGAATGGTTAATCTCACCCGGTATTATGCTGCTCACCTCGGACCCAAAAATGTCCGAGTCAACTGCCTCTCCCCCGGAGGGTTTTTCAACAACCAGCCGGAACCTTTTCTCACCCGCTACAACGAACAAACCTTTCTTAAGCGGATGGGCGGAGAATCCGACCTCGGCGGTTCGGTGGTCTTTCTCCTGAGCGAGGCCTCCTGTTATGTCACCGGAGTGAACCTCCCGGTCGATGGCGGATTTACGGCCCACTAGCGCAGTTTAAATTCAAATGCTCTCGCGGCGGAGCGGGCGGCAACCCCGGGCTTGAGTCCTTCCCGGCGGTTCGATAGGTTGAAGGCGTTGACTTCCCCCTTCCAACTTGAGAGATTGGCCCTTGCGTCGCCTCCGTTGAAGCCTACCTCCCCCTTCGAATGAATTCCTCCTTTGCCTGGGGTATCTCCACCAGCAGCTACCAATTTGAAGACCCCGCCGTGGAACCCGGCACGCCGGAGTTTTTCCAGACCGACTGGGATGTTTGCCTGGTCGAACACGGCAAGGCGCCGCTGCGGGGACGGGCGCTTTCTTCTTGGACGCATTTCGAAAAGGACCTCGCCGCCTTAAAAAAAATCGAAGTGACCCATTATCGCTTTGGGATCGAGTGGGCTCGGATCGAGCCCCAGCCTGGCGTCTATAATGAGTTGGCCATCGCCCGCTATGCCGAGATGGCCCGGCAGCTTCAGGCCGCCGGGATCGAACCGATCATTTGCCTCTGGCATTTCACTTTTCCCTCCTGGCTCTACAACGAAAAGCAGCCCAATCGCTCAAATTGGCTCCATCCCGAAGCGAGCACACGCTGGAAGGCCTATGTCCGCAAAGTGGTGCCGTATTTTCTTCCCTTTGTGCGCACCTTCGCCCCGCAAAATGAGCCTAATGGACAACTCTCCACCGCCTATCTCGCCGGCCTCTGGCCCCCAGGCCGGCACTTGGAATTTCATGTCTATCACCGGGCACTCAAGGCCTCTGTGAACCAATTCATCGACGCGGCAAAAATCATCCGTAGCCTCGATTCCTCGGCGCAAATTCTCAGCATTCACGCACTGCCCTGGTGGGACCATGGCCACACGGACATCGGAGGTTTTCTCTATAAGAAGACGATGCAGAACTGCTACGAACACCTCGATGCAGTGGCCCCACACTGCGATCTCATTGGGATCAACTATTACTATTCCCTCGCCGCCAGTATCGCCGGATTCGTCACCATCAGCACCCATCGCGGACCCCATTTCAGCATGATGGGCTGGCGGATCGACCCTGAGGGGCTCCTCCAACAAATTCGTTTGATTGCGGATCGGTACCAAAGGCCGATCATGATCACGGAAAATGGCCTCGCCACCTCCCATGATGTCGAGCGCGTCCGTTACCTCCGCGAACACCTCGCCGCCGTCGAGCAGGCCATCGAAGAAGGCTTTGATGTCCGTGGCTATTTCGTCTGGTCGCTGGCCGACAACTACGAGTGGCACTACGGCTACAAAGCCAAGTTCGGACTCTGTGACATGAATCCCAAAACTTTCCGCCGGGAACTCCGGTCCTCCGCCAAGGTCTATCGAGACATCATTCGGCAAAGCCGGGCCTCTGCCTGATTTTTTCCCGGAGGGCCATAAACCTAAAAAAACGGCAGTTGAGAGTTGGATTTCATCGGGATACGCCCTTGATTGGGGTTCAACTTCCGGATGATCGATGCGATTCGCCGTAAGTTTCTCATTTTCTTTCACTCCGCCATCAACTGCCGTTTTTAGGATAAACCACCGGTTGCGGAGGGACCCATCCTCTGTTAATGGGATGGTTATGCGCCGATCCGCCGTTCTGCTTGCCAGTCTCCTTTTGATTGCGGCCCCGATTTTTGCGGCCGCCCCGCGTCCGCAGTCTAGCCTTCCCGAGAGGGTGGTCTTTGTCGGCAAGGGTAAATACGAGGCCTTGATCCGGCGCGGTGTAGCCGAGAACTGGCGTCAGCTTCCCTTGGGTGAGCGCACCGTCCGGGCCGGGCTCGCCCTGGTGGGAACTCCCTATAAAAACTACACCCTCGAGTTGGACGAGCGGATCGAAACTCCCTGCGTCAACATGGATGGGATGGACTGCTGGACGTTCTTCGAGATTGCCTTGGGGACCGCCCGCGCGCTCAAAGTCTCCGAGGTTCCCACCACAACCGACATGCTCCGGATGATCGAATTGGACCGCTATCGGGACGGACGATGCAATGGCATCTTCACCTCCCGACTCCACTATTTGGAACAATGGCTGCACGACAATGAGCGCCGGGGATTGGTCACCGACATCACGCCCAAGTTGCCCGGGGCCAAAAAACTCCACCGTAACATGAAAGAGATGTCTGCCTCCTGGAAAAGCAGCAAGCAACTCGTCGCCAATCGCTCCCTCATCCCCGAGATGGCCCGGATCGAGCAGGAACTCTCCCAGCAAGGGATTTGGTATGTACCAAATTCCAAAATCGCGGCCGCAGAAAAATACATCCACAACGGGGATATCATTTCCATCGTGACGACCTGGCCCCGTGGCTACACTTCCCATGTGGGGATTGCCTACCGCGACAAGGCGGGCGTCCTTCGTTTCCTCCACGCCTCCCGCAATGAACGAAAAGTCTTCATTGATTCCCGGCTCAGCACGTACGTGAAACGCTACAAATCCAATGCTGGAATCATGGTCGCCCGGCCCAAGGATATTTGAGGAGATCCTCCGGGAACTGACGGGTCAAAGGCCCGATTGTTTTTCCAGCTTCTTCAGCCGGATCGTCAGGTCGGCCGGAGCGAAAAAAACCATCTGTTTTCCTTGTTTTCGCTTTTCCAGCACCCCGCGCCCGGCAAGATCGAGCACATCTGTACGAGCGGTTTGATAGGCCACTTGGTGGCTCTTCCGATGACTTTCAAAAGTGTAGTGCTGGCCTGGGTGTTTGAGGGCGTTCCTGATCATTTCCACCTGCCGGTGATTAAAGAGTTCTAAGACCCGCATGCGAGCTTCTGCATCCCTTAATTCCGCCGTTTTGCGCTCGATATACCCATGGAATCCACGAACGGCCCGCCGGATCACTTTGGTTTGGGCGATGAGAAAATAGGTCAGATCGTTGTCATCCGTTTCGGTATGGAGAAAAGAACGACAATATTTCGACGGAGCTTTCCGGAGGATGTTTGAGATGGAGACAAACTCGAAGAGCCGATATCCGTGATGCAACATGGCCCAGTAAAATAGGGCGCGGGCCGTTCTTCCGTTCCCGGCTACAAAGGGATGATCGTAGGCCAGCCAGAAATGAATGATCATGGCGCGAACCGCCGGGTGGACAAAATAGCCCGGGGTTTTTCCGTTGGCGAAGGCACACATGGCCACCATCCGTTCCTCCAATTCTTCCGCTGGCGGAGGATCATGATACACCTGCCCAAAGTCATCGCCAACCGCCCGCCTCTCGTTGGGGGCACGAAACCGTCCGGCGGCCGTCGGATGATCAAGCGTCTTCTCAGTCACCAGCCGATGAATCTGGAAAACCAACTCCGGAGTCAGGGCCGAGCTTTTTAAATCTCGGATGCGCTCCATCGTCGCGTAGTTATTCAGGATCATTTGTTCACTATTGTCGCGCGGCTTGCGGCCCGAACGAATCATCTCCTTGGCCACTTTCCGAGTCGTGACAGCTCCTTCCAGTTGGCTGGACGTAATCGCTTCTTCCATTAGAGATCGCACCAGATACCGGTCCCGAGTTTGGGGATTGGTGATGGGTTCCGGAATACTCACCAGTCCGCCCGCTCCGAGGTCGATCTGATGAAGTTCTTCCATCACCAGTCCTGCAATTGCAAATTGAAATGGTTTCCCCGACAGGTCCCTCAACCCAATGGGTTTCAATGCCTCTAATCGAGACAGTTTTTGCATCATCCACCACTCCCTATGATTGATTCCTTCCGGCGTTGGATGCCGCCGTATTTTATCCCAATGCAAATAGTGCCGTGGCGTTTTTGCCTCCCTCATGAGGGTAAACAGCTGCATCATTCGGCCAGTTTCTGCAGCCTCAGCCATCAGTTCTTCCAATTTGGGTGGTGTCTGCGGGATGCGCATGGACTTGATCTCAGCTATTTACTAATTAATGTCAAATTAGTAGATCTTCCAGCAAGATCAAGGAAGTACTAAAATGTTTCTAATTAGTAGACACCCCAGCCACCGCCATTTTCCCCGAATTCCCGCCCTACTTCAACAGCGGCATGAGAGCATCAAGGATCCCTTGAGCGCCCTCTTTCGCGGGACCAGGAAGAGCATCGATGACCTTGCGGCCTTGGTTGATGACCTCATCTTTCATGGCGGCGGCCAGTCGGGCCGAAAGGTCTTCCTGGGGATTTTCCCAAGTGCCGGCCAAGCGTACAGGAGTCCAGAGGTACCCATTTTCTGCCACGGTGAAGACGCGTTCTCGCGAGCCAGGCAACCACTGCAAGGTTTGAGGGGTGACGCCGACCCTGAGGGTGCCGGCAAGGGTTCCGTCGGCCGCGAGTTCACAGCGGCCTTCCACCCGCATGAGGCCTTTGGATTCTAAAATCAGGTCCGTGAACGTGAGGGTACCGGCCGACCAGCTATAGGCGCCGGAAAATTCCTGAATGGGCATGTGGCGGAATTGACGGGCTCCCGTGAAGTCAGCCACCTTGTCCAGCAAGGGAATGTTTTGCAGCATCCCTTCGGTCACCTGAAAGGTGCCCGTCGCCGTGCCGTGGGCGGGCCCGGCTCCCGGCCAGGCGCACTTGGCGGTGCCATCAAAGCGGCCACTCAAGCGGGTCCGCCATTCCTCATCGAGAAAAGTCGCCGCGTCGAGGTGGGTCCATTGGATTTTTAATTGAGATTTTTCCGCAAATTCTCCGGTCGCGGAAAGGGTCCCATTTTCGCCCAATCGCAGGTTGGCTTCGGTCAGAAAAAAGACACTTTCCTGCAGGCGCGAGCGGAAAGTCACCACTTCCATCTCAGGCAAGACCGGCAGGGCAAAGGTGCCGCCACTTCCATCGATTGTCCATCCGGCTCCCACCGGCTTCAGGGTGAGACGGGCATCGTTGAGTACCATTGGAAAGCCGTCTTTTCCGGCTAGGAACGTTAATTTTGACTGGGCTAAATTCAGTTCGCCCAATTTGAAATTCTGCGGCAGCAAGGCGGGCAATTTCCCCGTCCGAACGGAAGGGGTCTCGAGGGTGGAATCATTCTGAGGCCCGAACTCTCCCACGAAATGGACGACATCCACACGGTCGATTTGCCAAACGCCGTCCCAGGCCGCCCGCCAGTTCATTTCCGCCCGAATCTGGTTGGCTTGAAAGTTTTTCACAAATGAAGCCGGGCTCCCTTCGACCTGAAGCGAATCGGCAAAGGCCGAAGACCCCTGCCAGCTCAGCGGACTGTATGTCGCCGTGGCGTGAAGGGCCTGCCCGGTCTTTGCATCCACGAGTTGGCGGAACGCCGCGCTATGGAGAATGCTCCGCATCCAAATTGGCAACCCAATCAAAGCGCCCACCACAAGGAGGGTGACAAGCCCCAAGGACACCGAGAGGATAAGGGAGGTCTTTCTACGCATGGGACGTACTGTAGGGACCCCGGGGTCGGGTCACAAACAGCATTTACCATAAAGGTGGCCTTAGTGGCCTACCCCGAATGACACTCATTTCAATGTGACTTCGACGAGCCGCTGGGCGAGGTGGGACTTGCCCCTCCTGGAATTTTTGAAGCTTTTTCTGATCCCCGGGCCGTTCGGGCTACACTTTCACGGGACGCTGTTCGGCGTCGGAGAGGAGGCAAGCATCGAGAACCTTTTGGGCGGCGGCTCCGCAGGCGAAATCGGGTTGATCTGGGGTCCCAGACTGAATGGCGCGGATAAACCGTTGATAATTGTTGAGCGTTTTCGGCGCCTCCACATCCTTCCAGATCCCCTTGTCCAAATTTGCCCCGGAGCAAATCCGATACCCGGTGGTGGTGCGGTCGGAATCAATTTCGACAGTTCCCTTGGTACCTGCAATTTTGAGAAAGAGACGATTGGCGTGTCCGCCACACCAGCGGGTGGTGTGGATGGTACCGATCGCCCCATTTTCGAATTCCACATTGAGGACCGCCGAATCATTGGCATCGAGCAGGTATTTGCCCACCCGATTGCGAGGGGCTTTCGCGAAGGTCTTCAGACGACAATAGACGGAAGAAATCGGTCCGACCGGGAAGCTGGCAAAATCGACGATATGCACCCCGACGTCACCGAGGGCACCGCGGCTCCCATGTTTGGTCGATAACCGCCACAACCAGGCCGGAGTGGTCCGCCAGTCGCCCCAGATTTTGCTGACCAGCCAAGCTTGTAAATAACTGGCTTCGACGTGGCGAATTTCGCCCAGGGCTCCCTTTTGGACCAATTTGGTCACGGCCTGAATGGCGGGCCAATCCCGGTAGGAAAAATTCACCATCGCGATCACTCCCGCCTTGCGAGCGGCCACGACCATCTTGTTGGCATCAGCCGCATTGAGGGCGAGAGGTTTCTCGCAAAGAACATGCTTCCCGGCCTTGAGACATTGCAAAGCGAGCGGGGTATGAAAAGGATCCGGCGCGACGATGCTGACGGCGTCAAATTCGGCTCCCGCCAGGAGGGCGTCGCTGCCCTGAAAGGCTTGGGGGATCTTGTGCTTTTTTGCAAATTCCTCGGCGCGAGCGAGATCAACGTCAGCGGCGGCGACAAGTCGACAGTTCTTGATGGCGGCAAACCGTTCCGCATGGACGTTGGCCATGCCACCGGTCCCGAGGATCGCGAGACGAATGGGCGCTTTGCTCATAAGGAGGATCGATTATTTGTGTCCGACAGTGGACCGGAGCGCCGCATCGGGGTCTTCCGGTAGGGGCTCAATGGGCGGGCAATTCGGACAATTGTCAGGAATCGAAACCGTGGGACGCGCCCAATGGACCGCATTGGTGATGACTTTCTGGACTTCCGCCTGATGGTAGGTCGGATAGGTCTCGTGGCCAGGCCGGAAATAAAACACCCGGCCATGACCGCGATACCAAGTGGCCCCGCTGCGAAAAACTTCCCCTCCGGTAAACCAAGAAATGAAGATTAATTCATCGGGAGTCGGGATGCCAAAAGGCTCGCCGTACATTTCTTCGGTCGGGATTTCAAAGTAGTCGCCGATCCCCTTTGTGATCGGGTGGGTCGGAAGAATGTTCCAGACCCGCTCCTTGTCATTGGCTTCCCGCCATTTGAGCGAGCAGGTCGTTCCCATGAGGGCCTTGAATAACTTGGCGTAATGAGCGGAATGGAGGGCAATGAGCCCCATGCCTGCAAGGACCCTGCGTTTGGCCCGCTCGACGACGGCATCGGCCACTTCGGCATGGGCCATGTGCCCCCACCAAATCAAGACATCGGTTTCGTTGAGCACCTCCTCGGTCAAGCCATGCTCGGGTTCATCGAGAGTGGCCGTGCGGACCGTCAACCCCTTGTCCTGACGCAGAAAGGCGGCAATGGTTTCATGCATGCCCTCGGGATAGAGGGCGGTAACTTGGGGGTTGGACTTCTCGTGGCGAAATTCGCCCCAAACTGTAACGCGGAGAGATTGTGACATCAGGAATAAAAGATTTCCGATTTTGATAAGGGCATTTGCCCCATTGAAGCAAGAGCTAATGATGTCACCGTTTCGCCCTTGCCAGCCGGGGTTCGATCTTTTTTACTCCTCTGCCATGTCCACGGAATCTGCATCAGGGTACTCACGTAAAAATCC
>Ga0209491_10001109_pt1 | contig 53441 bp, 47 predicted proteins | sample BON02_FD_187213 | JGI IMG/M metagenome (GOLD analysis project Ga0209491, IMG submission 187213) | Freshwater microbial communities from Lake Bonney liftoff mats and glacier meltwater in Antarctica - BON-02 (SPAdes) (version 2) | ecosystem: Environmental > Aquatic > Freshwater > Ice > Glacier...
CCGGGGTGTAAATGAGTTGCCATTTGTAGGGCATTAGCCTCCAGTAAGCTCAACAGTGAAACCGGCTTTTCACTAATGCCAGTGGCCCCTTACTCGTGAGTTTTAACATCTGTCATCAGTAGGCTTACAGATGGATTTGAGTGGAGAAAGCCGTAGAAATCCACAGCAAGGCGGGACTGCCACACCCTTTCCCACCTCAGCAATCCCCCAAAAGGGTTCGCAGTGACGATTTAGCCGGTTTTTTAAGGCGATCTTACCTCAAACTCAGGTTAATAACTTTTCTCTATTGGGTGATTAATTCACTTCATGAGAAGAGCCAGGATGGGATACTGCAAACCCTATTGGTTAATCCTGGTTAAACTACTCCTGAAAAAGGGCAAGAAACGCTATGCAGAATCTGGACTTTTACTGCCGAAAATGCCTACTTCTCGCTGTTTTTAATTTCTTCCAGTTGTTGCCTCATGGAATCGATCTTTTTAGGGAACCCAGCAAATAAGTTTTCACTTTCCAAAGGATCCTCACTTAATTGGTACAATTGACCTTTTGGCCCATTGTTTTCAGGAGTCAACATGGCAGGAAAAGTAAAACCACCGGATCCCAATCCGTCAATGTATTTCCAAGCACCTGATGTAATGGCGTACATCCCTCCTGATGATTGATGCACCATGTCACTTCGGGTTTGAAAAGACATGTCTCCCGATAAAACAGGTATAAAACTCTTACTATCTATGGCCTCGCCTACAGGGGTTTCCTCCCCAGTCATTGCTGCCAATGTAACATAAATATCCGTTAGACTTACCAACCCTTCATAGGTGTTGCTTTTTTTAATACCATCAGGCCAAGCAAAAATCAGTGGAACCCTATGACCACCATTCCATACATCACCTTTTTGTCCTCTGCTTCCTTTATTAGAATCATGTCCGTGTAAAAGAATCTCTTCAGCTGGCCAGTAGGCCCCATTGTCACTACTAAAAATGATTAGGGTATTGTCAAGCAAGCCTTCAGCTTCCAATTTTGTTTTAATTCTGGCAACCACCTGATCAATGTCCATTACAAAATCACCATATAATCCGGCCCCTGATTTCCCTTTATTTTCTTCAGATGGCAACCATGGTGTATGTGGCCCTGTAAGTGGCATGTACAGAAAGAACGGCTTATCTGACGATTGCTGGTCGATAAACTTCTCTCCCTGATTTACGATTGTCTCCAAACATTCTTCAACTCGAAATGAAGCTGACATTTCACCCAATCTCCACCATACACCTTTCTCCCAATAAACGGCTTTGTCATCACTGTGCTTTTTGTCCCAGGAGAATTTTGTATTTTCTTTCCTTATGGGATAAACATCTGTGGTCAATACCACTTCCGGATCGGCTACCTTTCCATTTTCTAAAAAGAAATAGGGAGGAATGTCTAGAGAAGCAGGGTGAATAAAAGAATAGTCAAACCCAAAATTGTTAGGTCCTGACTTAACGGGTAATGTATAATCCACATTAGAATAACCCGTAGTGGGGCTTAATTGTGCTTCTTTCTTATCCTTTGTGGCCCAATCCAAACCCAAATGCCATTTGCCTGTAATAGCGGTAGTATACCCTGCCTTTTGTAGAATCCCAGCAATGGTTACTCGGTCCTTTTCAATAACTGAAGGGGTAAATCCACCTATTCCTCTGGAAGCTTTAGGCGATCTGAAAGCATATCGGCCAGTCAATAAGCCATATCTTGAAGGAGTACAAACAGATGCACTTGCATGGGCATTTTGAAAAGAAATCCCCCTTTTCACCAAATCATCGATAGCAGGAGTATTTATTTTAGACAATGGATTTAGAGCGCTGATATCTCCATATCCCATATCATCGGCAAAGATGATGACTATATTAGGTCGTTCAGGTTTTGGCGAAGAATTATAAGAAAAATTTGCCAAAATCATTACAAATAGGAATAAAAAAAGCCCGTAAAAAACGAATGGATAGCGGCCATTGGTCATCACAAACTTTTTTGCGGGATTAAATTTATTTAACATGTTGAATATAGGTGTATGTATTTTTTGATGATTCAATACGAGAAAGATTCACTTTTTGATTTGTTCCAAGCCATGCCTTAAGCAAACTGATTCAAGTAGGCAGCAGAATTACCTATTGCCTACCTGAACCAGAAGTTTAACTTAACAATTCTTTACCAGGTATTTTCCTAATAGCATTAAAATGGCTATAGTTTATAAAATTCTTCCCAGCCTTTTCTTGGGGGAACACCTGCTAACAATTCATTTGCCAATGCATGATTGGTAATTTGCTTTGTCTTTCTGTCAAATTCTAATTTTGCTCCTAATCTCTGAGACAAAACGCCTAATGAAAACACTTGGCTCAAAGGCCCTGCAATTTCAAAGGATGATCTCGTCTTTTCTTCCCCTTTACACGCTTTAAGGAAATTGGCAAAGTGATTAGAAGGACTTTCAGGTACTACCGGCAATTGTCCAGCCATATCTTTGGCTTTCTCTTCAGGGATGATAGAAAGTATACTTCCATGGGATCCACCCTTAAAGGTTAGGTCCCCACCATAAATAATCTTACCTGGGTTGAGTTTTGCTGGCTGCAATTGTCCGTTACTTGGAGGCGGAATATCTGGGTCAAGTTCAGAAACGCCATAACCACTAGGAACCGGGGGAATATTGTTTTGTCCATCGTACCAAGTAATTGTCATTGGCGGCATATTTCCTCTTTTAGGAAATTTAAAAGCCAAAGTCGTTTCCATAGGGAAAAAGAAGGTATTGTGATCATCTAGTCTCAAGGGTACTATTTCCTCAGGTAATCCCAATTCAAGAAATTCATGTGCAGTATCCATAATATGTGCACCCCAATCCCCTAACGCACCCATACCGAAATCATACCAACATCTCCACTGACCATTGACCAGATCTTCATTATAATCATGGTGATGGGAGGTACCTAACCAAGTATCCCAATCCATGGTTGATGGCATTGGCTGCTTGGCAGGAAAGGAATTGATATTTGGATCCCATCCGTGCCACCTTCTACGCCCATTCATATGGGCAGTCATAGCGGTAACATCCTTAATTATACCGGCTTCTTTCCAGGCTTTAAATTGAAAGTAATTCGCTTCTGAGTGACCTTGGTTTCCCATCTGAGTGACAACTTTATGCTTTTTGGCACCGTCCATCATAAGCTGCACTTCCTTAAAAGTCCTGGCCATAGGCTTTTCAACATATACATTTATCCCCATGGACATGGCCAGCATGGTAATCGGAAAATGAGAGAAATCTGGTGTACCTACAGAAACAGCCTCGATATCTTTACCCATTTTACCAAACATCTCCCTGAAATCCTTAAATCTTGGGACATCTGGAAACATTTCCATGACCTCAAGGGTGTGTTCTGCTCCCATGTCCACATCACAAAGGGCTACAATATTGGCAAGGCCTGTCTCATGTAATGATTTGGTGATTGATCCTCCACGGTGACCAATACCACAGCAGGCTAAATTCACTTTTTCACTTGGTGCTACATGCCCGGTTTGATTTCCGAGGACAAATGAAGGTATTAAAGAAATACCTGCGGCACCCATGGCACTCGATTTTAAAAATCGTCTTCTTTGGTTATTCATTATTATTGTTAATTATTTGGTCAAATTACAAATCTCTGAAAATTAAAGCCCAATTGAACAATTGAATGCGCTTTCTAAAGAAATTTTAATTTGAAGTTAAAGGAAAAGTCTATAAATTCATTCAGTTTCAAAAATTACTTTATGCAAAAAATTTGAAAAGGCTGGAAATTGCTCTTAAATTTCGAGATGAAAGTTATGAATTACCTATTTCCTATTTTTGTTTTTGCCCTATTAACAGGGGCATGTAACTCTTTCCAAAGCAATAAAAATGGTCAGTTTGATTTAGTGGTCTTGGATACGCTTGATATTCCTTTTACAGGGGACATTCATGCCGGGGCCTACGCCAACCAAACAGGCTTGATTTACAATTATAAATCCGGCGAATATTTAAAATTTGATAGTTCAGGTAATGTACTGGCAAGAAATACAATTCCTTCAGAGGGTGAAGATGGCCTATTTTATGTCAACGGTCTGAATATAACTGACAACGGAAACATCCTCGCTAAAACAATCAGAGGGGAAATTGGGTTGCTCGATGAGCAATTGAACCTCTTAAAAAAAACAAGTATGCCCTTCCCTAATGGCTCTCTTGATCTTAAAAGAAATCAAAATGCTATCGAAATTTATAAAGATGAGTTGCTCCTTTTTCATCCGGGAAGAGACAATAAAAGCCCTTATGATTTAGGCTATTACAAAAACAATCATTTATTAGAGAAATTAAATCCCAATACTGGTAAGGCCATACCCTATCTTAAATTGTCACCGGAAAGCCAGTACCAGGAGAACCTTCATTTTGAGCCCCCTACTGCCCTAATTAGTGTATCAGGCAGTGCGCTATATTTCGTATTTAATAAAGAACCTTTAATCAGCAAGTACGACCTGGATGAAAATGGGGCATGGGAAAACAGTGTTCCATTAGTTTCAGAAGGATTTATACAAATAAAAGGGCAAAAAATCCCCCTTGGAAACGATGGATCCGTTCTAGCAGAAGGTGAAATCTCGAACCTTTTTGCTTTAAAAAATGGGTTTGCTGTAGTCTATATAGACGGTCTATCTAATGATTCTCCTCAGGCAAGCAAGCTACCAGGAAAACAATTAAAGGTATACAATTATGATACCGGATGGTCAAACCCAATAGAGTTACCACTAAATATACTCTTTTTGCTTAACTTCGCAGAAGAAGGTCAATCTTTTTACGCTTTGATAAACCCTAATTCATTACCTAGAGGTAGCACCCAAGCGAAAGTACTAAAATTGCACCTTCAGCCAAAATAAAATTAAGTCATTTACAACTATAGCCTGATGAAAACAAATCTCCTAAAAAAATATTCAATACTTATCTTCATTTGTACGCTTTTGGCCTCTTGCACCTCTTCAAATAAAAGCGATAGCATTAATATAGAAGATGGATGGCGTACCCTGTTTAATGGAGAGGACATGAATAATTGGCGCATCAAAATAGCCAAACATGATCTTGATGAAAATTATGCCAATACTTTTAGGGTAGAAGACGGATTACTTAAGGTAAGGTATGATGGCTATGAAGATTTTAATCGACAGTATGGACATATATTCTACGATGAACCCTTTTCTTATTACCTGTACCGCGTACAATACAGATTCGTAGGAGAACAAGCACCAGGTGGAGAAGGTTGGGCGTTGAGGAACTCTGGAGTCATGCTCCACGGACAAAATCCGGAAACAATGACCAGAGACCAGGATTTCCCTATTTCCATAGAAGGCCAGCTTCTGGGAGGAGATGGAGAAAATCCTAGAACTACCAGCAACCTTTGTACTCCTGGTACAAATGTTGTAATGGAAGGAGCACTGTTTACCCCTCATTGCGTAAGTTCTACCTCCAAAACTTATCATGGCGATCAATGGGTGACCGCTGATTTTTTAGTCTTGGGTGACTCCATTATTCATCATATCATTGAAGGAGACACTGTGCTTACCTATTTTAAACCTCAAATGGGAGGTGGTAATGTGAGCAATCATAATCCGGATGTCAAAAAAGATGGTCAATTCATTTCAACAGGATATATTTCCCTTCAAAGCGAAAGTCACCCTATCGATTTTAAAAGTGTAGAGATCTTTGATTTAAGCCCCTATAAAGACAATGCTGAAAAGTTAAAAGAAGTATTAAATCTATTGAAAACAGAGAAATAAAAAAGGGCAAGTCAATCAATCCAATGCCAAGAAGTCTCTAAAAACAAAAAAAGTTTAGCCACGGGTTCCGCAACCCGCGGCTAAAAAATGAAAGTAACTCAATTTTGATGAAATGGGTGTATCGCTTTTGAAAACCCAATTTCGCAAAGCGGGCTTTATGGAAAAATTCCAAGGTCAGTATAAGATATCGCTATCCGTTCCAAAGCCACAATAAACCCAGCTGTTCTTAAATCTTTTATTCCTTTCTCTTTTCGAACACTGTTCATATGGTGGTAGGCTGTTACCATCGTCTCTTCTAGTCCTGAATTAACGAGATCTCTTTCACTTGCACCCTTTACTATAATCCTTTTTTGTTCCTCGCTAAAGGAATCACCTGTTGCTTTCTCTATTCCCAGCAGAAGCTCTTCGTACTTTTTCATGTCATACCGCTTCTCCAATTTCCCAAAAGAGACCCTGGAAAGATTTTTCAACCACTCAAAGTAGGAAACTGTCACCCCACCTGCATTCAGGTACATGTCTGGAATAATCATAATCCCCTTCTCCAAAAGAATGGTATTGGCCTCTTGCGTCACTGGTCCATTGGCAGCTTCTCCGATAATTTTCGCCTGAATATCATGGGCATTTTGTACCGTGATTTGGTTCTCCAGGGCAGCAGGGATCAAAATATCACAAGGCTTGGTTAACAAAGAATTACCATCCTCAATAAAATCCCCTTTTTCATAACCTTTAAAGGTTTTATTTTCATTTTGATAGGCTTTAATTCTCTCTATGTCTATACCCTTTTCATCCCAAGTACCTCCATTATATTCAGCAATACCAATAATCTTAGCACCTGCCTCTGATAAATATTTTGCCGAATAAAACCCTACATTACCTAAACCCTGCAGAATGATTTTTTTACCTTTCAACCCTACCTTTAAACCTAGGACATCCATATCTTCTTTAACACCTACTGCTTCACGAATCCCTATAAAAACACCCATTCCTGTAGCTTCCGTTCTGCCTTCTATACCATGCTGGGAAAGTGGCTTGCCAGTGACACAGCCTTTGGCATTTATCACATCTGGATTGAAAGCCTCGAAAGTATCTACAATCCAAGCCATCTCTCTACTACTGGTGCCATAATCAGGTGCTGGTACATCTATCGCAGGTCCTATAAATTTCTTTTTGATCAACTCAGAAGTATATCTTCTTGTAATTCTCTCCAATTGATCGACTGTATATTTTTTGGGATCAATCCTTACTCCTCCTTTAGCCCCCCCATAAGGTATATTTACCAATGCGCATTTATAAGTCATCAATGCGGCTAACCCCTTTACTTCTTCCTCATTGACAAGACTACTGTACCTTATTCCTCCTTTTACTGGTAATTTATGATGGGAGTGTTGCACTCTATAACCCTGTAATACTAGGTAAGTCCCATCACCATTCTTTAGGGGGAAACTAAATTTATAAATACTATTGCAAAGTTTTATTTGCTCCAATAAACCCGGATGAATATCCATATAACTTGCTGCGTCATCAACAACTTTACTTACATCATCAAATAGACTGTACTCCACCTTTGCATTCATAAAACCTTCATTTAATTTTTAAACTGATATTCATTTATTTGACAGCAAGGTTTATGCCTAAAAAGTAAATCCTTCTGATAAGGCTCATTCTTGGAATACTTTGCTTTTCCTATAATCGAATGTCCTCGTGCATAAACTGAGTGACTGCTATTGTGCGAGTTGAACTTCCATCGGTAAACGAACATTCTTTCCTTCTATTCCCTGAAGTGCATCACCCATATCATTTCTAGCATTATTTGCCATTGCACTCATTTTATTCATTATTTCAGGATATTCCCCAATTACATTTTTGGTCTCAGAAGGGTCCTTCTCAAGGTCATATAGTTCCATCTCTTTCAAATCCAACATCTCATATTTACCCGGAATACCATTCGATGGCGCAACAAAGTTTTCTGGAAGTGAGCGGTACCTGTGAGGAAAGTACAACTTCCATTTGCCTGAAATAACGGCTTGAAGTTCATTGTGATTATAATAAATAAAATAAGCCTCCTGCGGTGATTTTGCCTCTTTTTCCATTTTAACCAATGGCCAAATATTTTTTCCATCGATTAATTTTTGAGGTAGTGAAGCACCAGTAATATGGGCTATGGTAGGCAATAAATCTATCGTCATTGCCATCTTATCTTGAATTTCTCCCTTCGGAATTTCCCCTTTCCACTGCATAATGGCTGGTACTCGAATGCCTCCCTCCCAGGAAGTACCTTTGCCTTCTCTGAAAAGGCCAGTACTTCCACTATGTGTGCCGTAGGAAAGCCATGGCCCATTATCAGAGGTAAATATAACCAGCGTATTTTCTTCCAAACCGTTTTTCCTTAAGGCTTTCAACACCTGACCTACTGACCAATCTATCTCCATAATCACATCTCCATATAGGCCAGCTTTAGATTTTCCTTTAAACTTATCAGAAACAAAAAGAGGAACATGGGGCATACTGTGGGCCAGATAAAGGAAAAATGGCTTTTCGCTGTTTCTGGCAATAAAGTCTACGGCTTTCTCCGTATACCAAGTGGTCAATAGACTTTGATCCGTCAGTGTATCGATTATGGTTTCATTTTGATAAAGTGGAAGCGGTGGAAAAGCATCTGGCCTTTCTGGATGATATGGCCACATATCATTGGAATAAGGTAACCCAAAAAATTCGTCAAATCCTTGTTGGGTTGGAAGAAATGGCTCAAGGTGCCCTAAATGCCATTTACCCACAATGCCCGTAGCATAACCTTTTGGCTTTAGAACCTCAGCAATAGTCGTCTCATCAGGAGATAACCCATGCTTGCTTCGATGCGAAAGCGCGCCAAAAATTCCCAGTCGATTCGAATAGCATCCTGTAAGAAGGGAAGCTCTGGAAGCAGAACATACTGCGTTGGCTACATGAAAGTTGGTGAACTGAACTCCATCTGCGGCCATTTTATCAAGATTGGGAGTGGATATACCTTCTGCACCAAAAACCCCAACGTCTTCATATCCCTGATCGTCGGTAAAAATGATTACAATATTGGGAGGAATCTGATTTTTCTCCCCTTCTTTATTCTCTGAATTAGCTGTACAACCTGTAAATGAAGCTATAAATGTAAGAATAAATAAATAGTTAGTCCTATCAAAAGGCATTAGAAAATTGGTAATCATCTGTGTCTTATTTTTAAATGACAGAAGATACCGAACCCAAGCCAATTAACAAAGAGAGACGTTAAAATTTTACGCTAGACCCAAATAATTAGGAGTTTTATGTTTAGTAGTAGATTAAAATCGTTGGAAATCCTTTGATAAAGCCGATTAGGACTGCAACACCTAAGCTAAAAAGTAGCTTTTAGAATGGTGCACCCATACCTTTTTATTCAAACCACCTATTTTCTATCGAGTTAAACCAATACTATTCCAATGGACTTTTTAGATCAATTGACTGGAAGGGTAGCTGTTTCTAACCAAAATTGCTGTAGGAAGGAAATGGCCTTCATTAAATCAGGGGTAGCTTGTTCTTCAAACCCATTTATTTTAAAAATAAAAGCCAGGTATTTATTAATCATTTACAATACATTCACCTGACACTGAAACCATTTTGGTGAGACGCAATAGCAACAATTGACCGCTCTACAATGAAATTAATAACAAAAAGGAATTGCTTTTGCCTATTTCTGGCTTATACAGAACCTAGCAAAGATCCATCTTCAAAACAGATCTTTACTAAGTTTCAAACATTAATCCTCCCAAAGATCTGATTGACTGAAAGGACTTCCAGGTACTTCTGTGAAGAATGTGCCGTCAATATATCTGTGGTGACTATTGATATCACCAATAGATTTCAGGTCTTCCGCTTTCAGTTCAACATCTTTGGCTGCAAAGTTCGCCATTATCCTTTCCTTGTTGGCTGATTTAGGGATAACAGTAATATCTCTGTGCAGAGACCAAGCGATCAATACCTGAGCCACTGAGACCCCGTGTTTCTTGGCAATGTCTTTAAAAACCTTATGCTCCATCAATATAGGATCATCATCTTTCTGCCGGGCTTTAGGCCTATCAGCAGATCCCAATGGGGAATATGCCGTTGCATTGATACCATTTTCCTTACAAAAACCCACCAATCCTTCTTGAGGTAAATAAGGGTGTAATTCAATTTGATTCATCTCTGGAGCAATGACACAAGCATCCATTATCTCTTTCAATTTTGATATGTTGAAATTTGAAACACCGATATGCTTAGTAAGTCCTTTTTCCTTTAAGGCCTCCATTCCTTTCCATGTATCTGAAAGTGGAACAGTTTTATAATCAAGAAAATCATCTCCACCTTTAGGGAAAATCACCTCTTCTTTTAAAGATATAGGCCAATGTATTAAGTAAAGATCAAGATAGTCTAATTGAAGATCAGCCAATGATTTCTGAATACCACCTTCCACTTTATCAATCTCATGCGCATTGTTCCATAACTTGGAAGTTACCCAAACATCCTCTCTAGTTACGATTCCATCTTTAAAAGCTTTTTTTAAGGCATCACCTACTTCTTTCTCATTTTGATAGATTGCTGCACAATCAATATGTCTGTAACCTGCTTCAAGTGCCCAAAGTACTGCCTGATAAACTTCGCCAGGACCGGACTTCCAAGTTCCTAAGCCCAGCATAGGCATTTTATCTTGATTTTTGAATGTTATGTATTTCATGGTATAAATCTGAGTTGTTTATTTTAGAGCTTAAAGACATTCTTCCCAAATGTCAGAAAAATTATAGGGACTAATCTCACTAACCCAGGCACCACCATGGGTATAACGATAAGGCCCGCCCAGATTATCTATTATAGACATATCTTCCTCATCAAGGAGCAATTTACTGGCAGCAAAATTCTCTTCAATCCGTTGAAAATTCACGGATTTAGGCACGACAGCTACGCCTTTTTCAATAGCCCATGCAAGCACCACCTGCGCTACCGATGCGGAATTTTTCTTTGCTATGATCGCTAACTCCTTGTTATCAAGCAATATAGGGTGGTCAACTTCATTGTCTGCAACCCTATATGCTGCTCCTAGCGGGCCATATCCAGTAATAAGAATGTCATTTTTATCACAGTAATCCTTTAATTTAACTTGGGGTAAGTAAGGGTGAAACTCTATTTGGTTGACCGTGGGCATTTGTGAAGCATTTTCTTTAAGCGTATCGATCTTGGCCGAATTGAAATTAGAAACGCCAATTTGACGCGAAAGCCCATTTTTTTGAATTTTCTCCATTTCGGCCCAAGTGGCACCTAAAGGTGCCTGATCTTTGGTCAAAAAGTCAGTTGCTTCGGAAGGTAAGCCCATTCCTTTTTTTAAGGCTATGGGCCAATGAACCAAATAAAGATCAAGGTAATCTAATTGTAAATCACTCAAACTTTTCTTTATGGCTGGAAGCACATCGTTTGGCAAATGGGAATCATTCCATAACTTCGAAGTAATCCATAACTCCTCCCGCGTCACTAAGCCTTTGGAGATGGCATAACTTATTGCATTGCCTATTTCATTTTCATTCCTATATACGTATGCACAATCAATGTGTCTATAACCCACCTTTATGGCGTGAAGCACAGCTTCATAAACTTCATTCGGCTTTGACTTCCAAGTTCCTAGACCAAGTGACGGCATTTTGTCTCCGTTCTTAAATATTAAGTTTTTCATTTATGTCATGTAGTTAAACTCAAAAATTCAAAAGCTATTTAAAGGATTGGCTATCAAAATCAATCCTTTAAATACGTGAATCATTCCTGTTTAGAAATTCCCGTAGACAGTAATGAGTCCTGAATTCTCGAAAAAAAAACAAAAATTAGAAAATCAACTTACATCACAAGGGTTTCAATCGGTTTTTTTTAAACCAATATATCCTTAATTACCCGACCAGAAACATCTGTAAGTCTGAACTTTCGCCCCAAATGCCTATAAATCAAGCGTTCATGATCCAAACCTAGTTGATGCAATACTGTGGCTTGAAAATCATGCACATGAACCGGATTTTCCGTGATATTATACCCCAACTCATCCGTGGCCCCATAAACTATACCAGGTTTTATTCCTCCACCCGCCATCCAAATACTAAAACATCTGGGATGGTGATCTCTTCCATAGTTATCTTGGGTCAATTTTCCCTGGGAATAATTGGTCCTTCCAAATTCTCCACCCCAAATGACCAAGGTCTCATCCAAAAGGCCTCGTTGCTTCAGGTCTTTTATCAATGCTGCAGAAGCTTGATCCACATCTTTTGCCTGTACTGTCATTTCATTGGGAAGATTGCCATGCTGATCCCATCCTTGATGGTACAATTGTACAAATCTTACCCCTGATTCTGAAAGCTTACGAGCAAGTAGGCAATTTGCTGCAAAAGTTCCCGGCTTCCTGCTATCTTCACCATACATTTCAAAAACACTGTCAGGCTCTTTAGATAAGTCTGTAGCTTCTGGAACTGCAGTTTGCATCCTGTAGGCGAGTTCATATTGTGCCACCTTAGCCTGAATCTCAGGATCTCCCACTTTTTCAAAGGCATGCTGATTTAATGCGGCTAAATTGTCAAGCATTTTTCTTCTATCCGACTTACTCATACCCTCTTGGTCATTTAGGTAGAGTACAGGATCTTCACCATTGCTAAACTGAACCCCCTGGTGTGCGGAGGGTAAAAATCCATTGCTCCAAAGCTTGGCATACACACCCTGTCCATTACCTTTTCCTTTGGAAAGCAACACGGTAAAGGCTGGTAAATTATTATTTTCACTTCCAAGGCCGTAACTCAACCAGGAACCAATGCTGGGCCGGTTGCCTTGTTGAGCACCCGTTTGAAAAAAAGTAAGTGCTGGATCATGATTTATTGCCTCCGTGTGCATGGATTTGATGATACATATATCATCGACAATCTTCGCCGTATGAGGAAAAAGAGAGCTTACCCAAGCCCTTGCCTCTCCATATTGCTGAAAATCGCAAAAAGAGCCCACCATAGGAAAGCTACTTTGACTGGCCGTCATACCCGTAAGCCTTTGCCCTTTCCGGATGGATTCAGGCAGCTCCTGACCCCACAAATCTCGTAGTTTGGGTTTGAAATCAAACGATTCCAATTGAGAGGGAGCTCCATTTTGAAATAAATAGATCACCCTTTTTGCCTTAGGCGCAAAATGAGGCAATCCCAAATCTTCACCATTTCCTTCACCTAAGTTGGTCCCATTAAATAAATCAGGAATTAAAAGCGAACCTAAAGCTGCACTACCTAACCCTAAACTTAACTTGGAGAGAAAATGCCTTCTATTGAGGTTCAATCCATGATTTAAAACTTCTTTTTCCATAGTTTAGGCTTTTGTAATAGTGGCTTCCAAATTGTAAATAAGCGTGATAACCTGCATCAGGGCAGCATGAACGGCTACTGGTATTTTATCAGTAGGTGGAAATTTCCCTACATCCAATATTTTGCCTGCTTTTGATTTGTCTTCGTTATATTCTTTAAGAAACGCTTCAAAATGATTGGTTAAAATTGAGCGTTCACTTTCATCCGGCTTTCTACCAAGAATACTGTAGAATGCATAATCCACCCCAGCTTCCGGATTACTATTTTTCTTTAGTAACCTACCTGCAAATACTCTGGAAGCTTCCAGTACAACGGGGTCATTCATCATTACCAATGCTTGTAAAGGAGTACTGGTTTTTAACCTTTCTACCTCGCAGGCATCTCTATTACTTGCATCAAAAAGCATCATGCTAGGTGGAGGAACAGTTCTTTTAATAAAAGTATAGAGTCCTCTTCTATAAAGGTATTGCCCTGTATCCAATTGGAATTTTGAGAGATTCCCTCTGCCAGAAGTGGCGGCCTCCCATAATCCTTCGGGCTGGTAGGTCTTCACAGATGGTCCTCCTACTTCATCATTTAATAAACCACTGGTGGCCAACACCAAATCTCTTATTTCTTCTGCCTTTAGCCTTCGTCTGGGAAAACGAGCCAAAAACCTATTCTCAGGATCCTTTTCAAAATTCTCCGAACTCACAATGGAGGATTGCTGATAAGTGGCTGATAGCATTATTTTTTTTAAAAGGTACTGAATATCCCAACCACTTTCTATAAAATCTACTGCCAGCCAGTCAAGTAAAGCTTGATTGGTTGGTAAACTACCTTGAAGGCCAAAATCTCCAGGTGTATCGACTAAACCGGTACCAAAAATCTCTTGCCAGACCCTATTGACAAATACCCTCGCAGTCAATGGATTATTAGCATCAAAAAGCCATTTGGACAATCCCAGCCTGTTCTTAGAGAGGTTTTCTGGAAATGGAAGAATGGAAGCAGGAACACCAGGCTCAACTTTCTCACCATGGGCATCATACTCCCCCCTTTCAAGAATATAGGTGGATCGCATGCTATCCAAATCCCCCATCACTGCTACCTTCAAAACATTAGATTCTTTGAGCAAAGAATTGTAATTAGTGCCTTTGCTCATTCCGGCCATCAACCGCGAAACTCTGGTGGCACTATCTGGCATATTGATAAATTGAAGAACATCTTTTGCATTTGTTTCGCTAATTTCCATCAATGGATACTTTGCTGGACTTTTTTTAGAAAAACCAGGTGTGGCTTCTTCAATTCCCCATTCCGCTACATTATTAAAAAAGGCATAGGTTTGAAAATATTCCTTTTGAGAAAAGGGATCGTACTTATGGTCATGGCATTGAGCACATTCTAAGGTTATACCCAACATGGCTTTACCCAAGGTATTGGTTCTGTCTATCGCATACATTACCCGGTACTCTTCATCTATGGCACCAGACTCCTCCGTAATTTTATGGTTTCGGTTAAACCCTGTAGCCAGCAACTGCTCCATGCCTGCACCAGGCAAAAGGTCTCCAGCAAGTTGCCAGGTAATGAATTGATCGTAGGGCATGTTTTCATTAAACGCATGGATCACCCAGTCTCTCCAAGGCCATTGGGTCCTGTAGTAATCGTCTTGATAACCATGGCTGTCTGCATACCTAGAAACATCCATCCAGTTTACGGCCATTTTCTCCCCATAAGCTGTTGATTTAAATAACCTATCTACAGTTTCTCCAACTTCCATTGAACTTTTAGCCATTTTATCCAAATCTTTAGGATTGGGTGGTAAGCCTGTTAGCTCAAGGTAAAGCCGTCTACCTAAAGTCAAATTATCCGCTTTTGGAGAAGGCTTTAAACCAGCTTCCTCCATCTTTTCCAGCACAAAATAATCAAGTTCATTCTTTGCCCATTCCTCATTTACTACCGTAGGAAGTGGCCGTTTCCTTGGTGAGACGAATGCCCAATGTGGTTCATAAACAGCACCTTGACTTATCCACTTCTTTATAAGTTTAATCTGGTGATCATTAAGTTGCAAATTGGAGGAAGGGGGTGGCATTTTTTCTTCCATATTGGAAGAAAGTATTCTGGTAAAGGCCATGGAAGCATTCGGGTCACCTGGAACAATGGCATGTTTCCCTGGACTTTCTACCAATGCGGCATAGGCCTCAGCTTCCTTATCCAATCGAAGTCCAGCTTCTCTTTTGTTGGCATCAGGTCCGTGGCATGTAAAACAATTTTCAGAAAGGATGGGTCTGATGTGCAGGTTATAACTGATATCATTGGGGAAATTGGCAGTTTCATTCTTTTGGTTTTCCTCGCATCCTAAAATACACGTTGCAAAAATTAACCATCCCCAAATTGGTAAAACCCAATAAAACTTCACTCCCTCTTTGATATTCATATCGTTAAATTAGTTATTTATGATGTAAAAGCAAAGTCATTGTTTTTTAGACGATTGATATACTTTTTATACGGATTTTTTAGACTAGAAAATGGTTCACCATTTATCTTTTAAGTCATTATTTTTGCAATAGGACCTCTGAAAAAAACTTATAAGATCAGGTGGATAAAAATAATTATTTTTATCCACCTGATCTTGAATTTTCTGGCATACTTTTTATTGTAGTGTTTATGTCTAAAGAGACGTAAAAAAGAAAATAAAAAAATGAGAACAAGCATCGTTGTTATGATGATCGTCGCAACCAGCCTGGTGGCATCTTGCGGCAAAAAACCTGTAGAATCCCAAATCGATACCACTATTGAGCAAGAAGAGGTAAAGACTGAAATGGAGCATGACGAAATACTTATGGAAACTGAAGATTCGGTGGAAATATTGGATGAAGTAGTAATTTCTGAGCAATAAAAAGCTCCAAAGCTGCCACAATAACGTGGCAGCTTTTCTTTTTAAACCAAGGGTATCAACTTTTTAAAAATTTATTTTTTTAGCCTTCTCAATTAAAATAGCAAATCACACTTAACCACAAATCTCATCACATTTACCCAATAAAATACCCATTGACATTGTTTTAATACTTGATGGAATCACTTCCTGAGAAAAGTAAGGAAAAGCATTACGAATCCTATTGAAGAATCCGAGTTAAACCAAATACTGCGAACCTATTGCCTTATTCCAAACGCTTTAAACAAAAAATAAAATGATTGTAGATATCGAACCTATAAGCTTGGGAATATCCTTAGCTGCAATAATGGCTTTTATCGCCCCAATATATATTAGTAGGAAAAAACAAACCAATATTCAAAAAACTTACCAAAGAAAATTTACTGACCAAGCAGAAAAAAATGGTCTGTGGTTGGAAACAAAGGATCTTTGGAGAGGCGGACATGGCATTGGAATTGATTTTGACAAGCACAAATTGCTATTTATGAATCCTCAATCACTGACAGGGTTTCAATTGGTTTCCACGGATAATATTTCACATCTGGACCTGCAAAAGCAAAGTCGACATATTGGAAAGGGTTCAAATAAAGCAGAAGTAATTGATAAATTATCTTTAATTATCAGCAATGCTTTAGAAACATATGGAAAGTCATTCTTGTGTTTTTTTGATGGTGAAAAGAATTCAGATTTATCTGGCGAGTGGCCACTGATTAAAAAATGGAACGCCATCTTATTAAAGCAAATAGCGGCTTCAAAACCTAATTAGCAAAGCCTGGCTTCAATGTCACAAAATCCCGTTTAAGGTTTTACTTTAAACGGGATTCCTTTTTATACAATTCTTATCTCTAGCGTAATTGAATAATAAGTATGCAATTGTACAAAAAGTAAGGTAGCTATGGTTTTTAAACCGTAATTCTAAATGAAGTTCCTTAGTTCTCAAATCAGTCGCTGCATCGCTAATTTCAATTGAACAAAAGGCCAACTATGCTTTATTCTAGCAAAAATCTGATTATTTTTAAAGTTTCAACACTTCCTGAGAATGGTCAGGGTAGGCTTTTGCGAAACCTATAGAAGATATCGCATTGAAGTCTGGTAATAAAAGAAATATGATGCGGTGAAGGAAAGCGAGTGTTATCGAAACTAGTTTATTCCATTCGGTTTTCTAAACTAAAAAAACTCCTGAAAAACATCACCTATAACCTTATTTTGGTTCCTCTCAGACCAAATCAGTAAATTTAGGAATGAAATTAAATGGCATATAATTAAACAAAATACTTAGCGTTTTGCTTTTATACTCATAAAACTACTCACAAAAAATCATCCTATAAACCATTAAAATTGAATTTATTATGCGTATAATTGTAAATAAAAACAATATTATGTAAAATGTTGCTATCAAATCACCTAATAAATCACCTTAAATAATTTCTTTAAGATTGATACCGAACATGACCAACATTAAAAACTCTTTAGCACTCGCTTTCCTTCCTGGCTATTTGTATTCAAGCAAATATGAGGAGCAGATTCAGAAAAATGTGGATGATCGCAATCCTCCTGTAACCAAAAATCCTACAGAGGGAAGTGATCAAGATTTGATTAGGAAATACTTAAAGGGCCTTCAGCTTGAAAGCTATGACTATATAAAGGAAATTATCCACCCTGAATTTAAATGTATCAACACGAATACAGATTCTATTCACAACAACATTGAAGAAATAACCCACTGGAAATCAGAACACAATCTCATGAATCACCTTTCGTTTAGTGAACCTAAACTTACCAGCATTCGTGTAAATCGTGGCATTTTAAAAGGAGACTGGACTTTGGTGTGGACAGTTTTTTCAGCCTTGGATAGCAAAACTTTAAAATCCATTTCCTACGAATACCATATGGCCATCAAAACGGAAGAAAATAAGATTTTAGAAATCCAAACCTGGCACCAGGTAGAGGAGGAATAAAAACACTAGCGTCATTTAAAATAAAGTTCGGGTTTTTTACAGGTCATGATGGGCTGTTTTCGATTTTTTCCGTATATTTTTACATCATACTCGGATTATGCATAAGGATTCGTAATGAGTACTTAAATCACAAATAAATCAAGCCATTTGGAAAATGATGCATAGTGCTGCTATGCAGATAGGTTAAATAGCCACGGTTGACTTATTTTGAAGTGATTTTAGCACGTCTTAGAATGGTCCCTGCCTACTTCAAGTTAATTAAGTTTATTTTCTCGCTTTTAACAATCCAAAATAATTAGTATGGACAATTATGTATTGGGTATAGACTACGGGACAGATTCTGTCAGGTCCATTTTGGTCAATACCCGTGATGGTGTCACTCTTGCCTCCGAAGTGTATAACTACCCACGCTGGAAAGCGGGGAAATATTGCGATCCAACAAAAAATCAATACAGACAACATCCTCAAGATCATCTGGAGGGCCTATCCCATACTGTAAAGGCTGTAATCCAAAAATCGGGCTTACCAAAATCTCAAATAAAAGGGCTATGCGTAGATACGACTGGATCCTCTCCCCTACCCGTAAATAAAGAAGGACATGCACTGGCACTTTCTGAAAAGTTCTCGGAAAATCCCAATGCGCAAATGATCTTATGGAAAGACCACACAGCCATCGCGGAAGCTGATGAAATCAATCACCTGGCAAGAACTTGGGGAGGTGAAGATTTTACTAAATATGAAGGAGGTATTTATTCCTCCGAATGGTTTTGGGCAAAGATATTGCACATTATAAGAAAAGATCCTGAAGTGGCTGAAGCGGCTTATTCTTGGATGGAACATTGTGATTATTTGACTTTCACCCTTATTGGTGGAAAAGACCCTATAGCCTTTAAAAGAAGTAGGTGTGCTGCAGGTCATAAAGCGCTCTGGCATGAAAGCTGGGGAGGCCTTCCTGATATTGATTTTTTGGCGAAATTAGATCCAAGGTTGGTGAAATTGAAGGGGCAACTTTATAAAGAAACTTATACATCTGATCAGGCAGCGGGTTTATTGTCCAAAGAATGGGCGTTAAAACTTGATTTGGAAGAAGGAATTCCAGTGGCAGTAGGCACCTTTGATGCGCATGCTGGAGCCATAGGAGGTGAAGTAGAGGAAGGTACGCTCGTAAAGGTCATGGGGACCTCTACCTGCGACATCATGGTTAGTTCTTATGAATCGTTGGAAGAAAAAACGGTAAAAGGCATTTGTGGTCAGGTGGATGGCTCGGTAATCCCAGGAAAAATCGGACTTGAGGCCGGACAGTCTGCATTTGGCGATGTCCTGGCCTGGTTTGTACAGTTATTACTCAAACCTGTAAAGAACACCATTAATGACTCTTCAATGGACGAAGGTTTAAAAATTCAAACGATTGACCTTCTGGAGCAAAATTTGATTTTGACCCTCTCTAGCGAAGCGGAGAAAATATCACCAGAAACCACTCAAGTATTGGCCTTAGACTGGATCAATGGAAGAAGGACTCCGGATGCCAATCAAAGTCTAAAAGGTGCCATACAAGGCCTCGATATGGGTTCAGATGCAGCACATGTATTTAAAGCCTTGGTAGAAAGTATTTGCTTTGGGTCAAAAAGAATAATAGAAAGGTTTAGACAAGAAGGTGTTGCCATCGAGCAAGTTATTGGATTGGGTGGGGTGGCTAAAAAATCAACTTTGGTCATGCAAACATTGGCAGATGTACTCAATATGCCTATAAAAGTAGCTAAATCTGAACAAGCTCCCGCATTGGGAGCGGCTATATACGCTGCCACTGCAGCAGGTATTTACCCCACAGTCACAGAAGCAATAACTGCGATGGGGAATGGTTTCGATAAAGTTTATTTTCCCGATCCTGCAAATGCAAAAATCTACACGGGCAAGTATGAAGATTACCTTTCTTTTGGCAATTTTATCGAAAATCAAAGCTGATAAATTATACTATTTCATACAGCAATTTCCATTAATGAATAAAAAAGGCAACAGCTTGTGGTTGCCTTTTTTATATTTAAACCAATTTCACTGCTAAAATCGTATGTTGTATAGACCGTTAATATTCAGGAATATAAGTTTATTCAATATCTAGCCAAAAACTTGGATTTTATATTGAAATTGACTAACATTAATTCTATTATTAATGAGAAAAACCTAAACAAAAATTTAATTCTGAAGTTCATTTTAAGATTACAATTTTATATTTTGGCCAATAGTATTGAAATGCATCTTAAAAATAATTTAGAAAAAATTGCTTCACCTCGTTCTTAGGAAAAATATATGAAAAACTTTAACTACTTTATCTTTGTTTTACTGATAATAAATTCAGCCTGTTTGTCACAGAGAGATTTTATCGCAGAGTACGATTATAATTACAAGGGTACCTTTAAAAAATACAAAACCTTTGGATTTGTGGCAGAAGAGGGGAAAGACGAAAGAGATTTTACCGGAATTATTGAAAAATCAATTTCCTCACGTTTAGGTTCTCAGGGATTTAGAGAAAGAGACAACAATCCTGATCTACTTATTATACACAAGCTATACATGAGTGAGGTACGGTATAGAGGTTACAATCAGCCTAATTTCGACTATTGGTTGAAAAAGCAAGGAATTGAGCTTGTAGAAGAATCTGTTTTGGATAGCTTGGAAAGACAAAAAAGAGGCGAAAATTACAATGCCATTAAATATACACAAAACGATGGGATGCTTGTGGTTTTAGTAATAGATCATAAAAAAGGAAATACGATCTGGCAAGGATACACTTCGGCCTACTTTGACTACGATTCTCCAAACATCCATATTGACTTAACCAGAGCCACCTATAAGGTAATGGATCAATTCAAAATTTTAACAAGAAACTAGTACCTAAGGGTAAGGGCTTACCAAAACCTACCTGAACCCATGGCAATACACCAATAAATTAAATTTGTTGGTGTATTGCCATTTTAAATTCTTTGTATAAAACATCTTTGTATCGCTGCCTATCTGTATCTTTGTACTATGGAGACGAATAAGCAAACAAGTAAGGAAACTTTTTTAAATAGGCTTTCTTTAGACAGTTTCAATAAGATGCAATTGGAGTTTATGGAAAAAGCCAATTCTAACACCCCTCTAATGCTTTTGGCTCCAACAGGTTCAGGAAAAACCTTGGCATACCTTATACCCATGGTCCAGCATTTGGAATCGGCGATTGGTGATGCTACTGCCCTAATAATCATTCCTTCAAGAGAGTTGGCAATACAAATCACTGAGGTCTTCAAATCATTGAAGACTAACTTTCATGCCTGCGTCTGCTATGGTGGCCACTCCATGAGGACAGAAGAAAATAGGTTAATGGAAAAACCTCAGGTTGTAATAGGCACCCCAGGAAGATTGTCAGAGCATGCTCAAAAAGGCAATTTAAAGGACCTAAATATAACCATGGTTATTCTAGACGAATTTGATAAATCCTTACAATTTGGCTTCCATGAACAATTAAGCGTCATTTTTGAACGCTTTACCGAAGAGCAAAAATATTTTTTAACTTCTGCTACCGCACTTGAAAATATCCCTGATTTTCTTCCTTTTAAAACGTATGAAAAGGTGAATTTCCTAAAGGAAGACGAGGTGATGACCTTGCTCTTACAACTTGTCAGAACCTCGAGTGTAGAGAAAATAGACACTCTGATGCGGCTTGTTGCTGATTTCGGACAGGAGAGCACTTTGGTTTTTTGTAATCATCGGGACGCAGTAGATCGCATAAGCCTTCTTTTAATAGATTTTGGATTCGAACATACCGTTTTACATGGAGGATTGGAGCAAATAGACCGGGAAAAAAATCTGATCAAATTCAGAAGTGGTACGCACTCATTGCTTATTGCCACTGACCTTGCTTCTAGAGGATTAGACATTCCTGAAATCAAGCATATCGTCCACTACCAACTTCCGCCAAAAAAGGATGCCTTTATTCATAGAAATGGAAGAACGGCGAGAATGATGGCTGAAGGACAAAGTTACTTGGTTCTTGCCCATGATGAATCACTGCCCGATTATGTAGACAGTAACCTGACAGAATACGAGCTTCGCCAAGACTTCAAAGTCCCCGAACCTTCCAATCTGACCTGTGTCTATATCAGTGTCGGTAAAAAGAACAAGATCAGTAAGGGTGATGTTGTTGGTTTTTTCACTAAAAAAGGCGAATTAAAAGGAAGCGATATAGGTAAAATCAGTATTCTTGACAATGCTACCTATGTAGCGATTCCTACTGATAAAGTAGAGGACCTATTTGCCAATACAGCCGGCGAGAAACTCAAAAAGCTAAAAGTCAAAATGGAAGTGGCCAACTAGAATTTGGCTTTTATTGGCTAGAATGTTTAGTTCATATCCTTTTAACTTTCTCCATCAACTCATTTTTTTTATTCCCAGCCTGTATTTTTCAATGCCGGATCATTTTCTTTCTTGAGAAAATCTGCATTTGAAAGAGAATCGGCCTCCCAATTTAAAATGGCTTCGTCAGGAATCGGTTCTATGGCTTCTTTCCATGCGGTGGAAGTTTCGCTATAGGCAATGTTGGACTGGGAATTAAAACACGAAATAATCGACCATCTTGGAACGTCCGAAAGATTGGCCGCTGACCTGTGCAGTAAGTTGCTATGGAAAAACAAGGCATCACCTGGATCAATCTCACAATATACAAGCTCCATTGTTTTCAAGGCATTCTCTACCATTACCATATCCGCTCCTACCTGTTCACCTGCAAACCCATGATTAACTCTTCCAAGCTTGTGGGATCCTTTGATTACCTGCAAACAGCCATTCTGTTTGTTTGCTTCTGTTAATGCTACCATTACACTAATCAATTGATCTGGAAACATGAATTGGTTTTTGTACCAATAACCATAATCTTGGTGCCATTCCCATGCACCCCCCACTTTAGGCTCCTTCTGCATTAGCTTGGAATGAAAGTGGCAGACGGGAGCCTCCCCTTCCAGCAATTGTCCTACAGATGTCACTATTTTTTCACTCCTCGTCAAATATCCAAAGACATCGTTTCCAGGCTTAAACCACAAGGAAAGCTTGGTCTTTTTTCCAGATTGATCATTTAAATCCATGGCATTTTTGCCCATGGCCTCATCCTCTATAGCGACTTTATAAAGCTTATTGGTTTCTTCCTGACTACAAAAACCCTTTACAAGTACATAGCCATCTTTGTGGTATTGCGCAATTTGTTCTTCGTTCAAATTCATATTCTTAAAAACAAAACATAGTTAAAAGAAGTGTAAGCATGTTAGGATTAAAATTGGCTTATTTCCCCAGCCTAATAATTGTAAAGGAAAGACCAATGTAATGCATCTATCTATTGATAATCAAGCAATAATACCTTAGTAGGAAAGTGCTTAAAACATCAACTTTTGGTCCTACTCTAAATAGACAAAACCTTATTCAATATGTAGTAAATTCTCCTCAAAATCAAATCACAGCTAAATTAATTTTATAATAACTGGCTTGTAGCTCATCGGCTGGCTATTGAACTTCTTAAAACCCCTATACTCCTTTGTGATTGTTATACTGTAATCCTGATGAAAAAGTATTGGTTTTAAAAAATTGCAATTGCTATCTTACTAATTCATTAAATTTTCAAAAATGAAATATTTAATCCTAATACCCATCAGTTTACTGATAATAGGTACCTCAGCATGTAAAAAAGAGGTGCCAAAAACCGTCAATGAGATTCCTCATAATAATATCATGCATTACCTTGAACAGGAAGCAAAAAGCCTGTCAGACGATTTCTCTTCAAGCTCTTCCACATTGGAGGAATGGGATTCAATTCGACCTGTAAAATACAATCAATTTATAGAAATGATGGGTTTTAGCATGGAAGAAGACAGGGATCCTCCCAAGATTTACCCTAGTGGCACCCTACAACAAAAAGGCTTTCATATTGAAAAATTTTATTACGAGTCTCTTCCCGATCTATTTGTACCGGCAAACCTCTATGTCCCTGACAATATATTAAAACCACGTGCTGCCGTAATTTATCTTTCAGGCCATTCTCATGGTCAAAAAGTGAATTATCAGGCCCACGCAAGAAGGTTGGCAGAACTGGGTTTTGTCACTTTGATTTTTGACACCATTCAATTCGGTGAGGTTTGGGGACATCATTGGGGCCCTTATAATAAGGGTTGGTTTAATTGGTACTCTAAAGGCTATAATCCTGCAGCTGTAGAGCTGTGGAATGCCATTAGAGGTCTGGACTACCTGGCAACGCGTAATGATGTAGACATGGAGAACATTGGTGTTACAGGAATATCCGGAGGTGGCTCCCAAAGCTGGTACTTTGCAGCAGCAGATCCGAGAGTGAAAGCCGCAGCACCCGTTTGTGGAGCAGGAACCATGGACGCTCAAGTAGGCGAAAGAAGGATTGATGGCCATTGCGATTGCATGATGGTCAATAATGGTTTTCAGATGGATTTTACCGATATCGGCGCATTAATTGCACCAAGACCGCTACTTATCGCACAGTCTGACAGGGACGAACTCTATGGGATTGAGTCAACACGTCAGTTTTATAAGACTTTGTCTAAATTTTACAGTAAATTTGGTGCGAAAAATAATGTTTCACTGGTAGAAACGACCGGAGGACATTCCTACCACCCTGTTTCAAGAAAAGCAATTTTCTCTTTTTTTCTCCAGCACCTTATGGATAAAAAAGTGGCACCTGAAGCAATAGAGGATATAGAAACCAATGTTGACAAACTACTACCTGCGGATAGCCTGAATGTCTATATGGGTACTCCTCCTGAAAGTGACCTTACCAAAACTATTCAGGATTCATTTATAAAAAATGCTGCTCCACCAAAAATAAACAACCGTGAAGCACTTATTGCGCATCAAAATAAAGTAAAGGACTATCTTAAAACCAGAACCTTTGCTGCATTTCCTGACACTGCGGTTGCATTAGATGGTCAAATGATTTACCGAACAGCTGATTTATCAAAGTTTGGCAATAACACCTATAGTTTCAACAGTGAAAAGGGCTGGCGACTAAAATTGAATATTTTTTACCGGCAACCTCAGGAGGATAAATCCCCCCTACTTCTGGTCCTTAGAAGCCCTGGAGAAGAACGATGGGAAAGTGAAGGTTATGCGCATAAGTTAGCTGGAGACCGCAACATCGCCTACCTTGAGGTAAGAGGTGTCGGCGAAGTGGGCTGGGCTCCAGGACTCAATTGGCATGTAAGGCGGTCTGCTGCCTGGATTGGCAGAACGACTGCCTCAATGCAAATATATGATATCATAAGGGCCTTGGAATTCTGTAGGACTTTACCAGAAGTAGACCAAGAAAAAATAAGTATTGCAGGTAGAGATGGGATGGCCGCAATAGCCATGTATGCTGCCTTGATGGATGAGAAATGTGAAAACATCTTTCTCTCCAACCCTCCCGAAACACACGATCAAACGAGTCCAAAGAATGGAAGAGATTTTGCATTAGAGCTACTGAATGTACTGCGAATTACAGATACCTATCAAATTCCAGCTTTAGCCTATCCTACAAAAACCTATTTTTCAGGTGAAATTCCCCCAGCTTATGCTTGGTCAGATAGTGTTCTTAATAGGGCTGTAAATGATCAATTGTACATTGTAAACTAGCTACTAAACATATGGCATACACCTCGTTTAATGGACTTTATATTTTGATTTTTTACTATTTTTATTAATTTTATAATGATATTTCAAATTACACATAAGGAAGACCCGTGTTAAGCCATTAAATATTGTCGCATTTTACTTAAAATGCGCAAAAGATATTCTACCGTGTTTGACAATATTTCAGTATATGCCAATCGTTGTTTTATTGGATTTACTGTAACTCAGTTTCCGAGACAATGGATGAATTAGCCACTTCAATAGCTAGGGAAAACCAATACCTACTTCGGGTTTTATAATTAATTGAACCATGAAAAAAGCACTAAAAGGTTCCTGCTCAACAAAAGTAAAGGAACCCGGTACCGACTGTCCCAGTTCAACCTGTCCATAATATTCAATTCGAAAAGGAAATGGGCCATGGATTTTTTAGCCTGAATTATTTAGAGAATAATAAATTGTATTTTTATTCTCCTTCAGATCCCAATGCACAGAATGGTATTGGAGAATCAATAGACAGTTTAGTGTTTATTAAAACTCAAAATGGACAATACGACATCCAATATGCACCCCCTACTTTTTCCCTGAAATCTTAAAGTTAAACTACGGTGGGCTAATGATCAAAGTCCATACTTCCGGCAAATTTATGGTAGAAGTAGAAATCAATCAGAAAACAGGTCAATCAGTGCTTATCGATAAATTTAGCGGGGATTTAATCTATTGGCCAGAATTTACGATCACTATTAACAGTGTGGAAATCCTGAAGGAGTACCCCCAAAAAACATTGATAAAACCAATAGACAATGCTTCAGTCAATATCACTCCATATGAATTCCTTCAACCGATCGCCGTCCGAGGAGATTGGCTAAAAGTAAACCTGACAGACAGGGATGGATTAAATGGAAATCAGGTAACAGACTCATAATAAATTACAGCATTTTCGGTTAAAAAAGGCACGGCTCTACCCTCCGGTAACAATTGCTTTTTCTCGAAATTAAGGAATACAAGGCATAATGAGTAAAATCATTTTAATGTCTCACGTGGCGCTCCATAGCACGAAAAACCCCCTTTAAACCTATTAATGACCAACTTTACATCATTTATTTGACAAGGTTAATTTGATATCTTTAATTCTGGTTTGGAAACTGGTTTCTGGAATAGCTACCTCCTCCGTAATTGCTAAAAGGAAATCTTTGACAGCACCTGAATGATCCAAGGATTTGCCCTCTTTCATATCTACATAGCGCATAGTGGTCCACATCAATGTTTTTAACTCTTCTTTATTGTCATCCGTCATATAATATTCAACGATCACCGTGTGGTGATCATGCCATATTACTCTGCTCATTATCCTGATCCACTCTCCCACGCGCGCTGGCCTGATATAGGAAATGTTGTGATTGTAAACCACCCATGCGGCCTGGTATTTCCGGATAAAATCCATCATCTCCACACCATATAGCTTTGGCACCTGGTCCTCTCTTGCATTGAAAAAATAATCAAAATACTTTCCATTATTGAGATGCTGTAAAGGATCGCAGTCCTGAAACCTAATGACTACTCTGCTTTCAGTTTCCTTTGGATAGTGTTTGTCTTTATTGTATTCGAACATAATTTTTTAATTTTGAGGCTACTATCAGGCAAAGATATATGATTTAAATCATTGTGTAAATTAGATTAATATTCATTAACTTAATGGAAACTAAAAGCTCACTATGAAGATCCTTGTTCCAACTGATTTCTCAGAAAATGCAGACAATGCACTCACTTTTGCCGTGGCCTACGCCCAGCGACAATGTTCTTCTATCACTTTGATTTTTTCCTATTTTGCGGTTTATGATTTTGCTGCAGAAGCATCCAGAATGGCACAAACACTTGAAAGTAACGCTAAATCTGAATTAAAGAAAATAAAAGAAAAATTAGGCAGTACTGTAGACATCGATTACAAAATTATTCAGGGAACAGTTGCTACTGCCATTTTCTCTACAGCGAATAGTGGCGATTTTGACCTTATCATAATGGGCACTCAGGGAGCTAGTGGAATTAAAAAAAATCTTATCGGCTCAAATACTGCCACAGTTATCAAGGAAAGTGCAATACCTGTTATAGCCGTACCTTTTGACTCTTCTTTTGAAAGCATTAAAAACATCAAAGTGGCTGTTGATTTAAAAAATGAAAAAGAAGGTATTTTCAAAAAACTAATAACACTTACTGAAACATGGAACTTACCCTATAAAATAATTCACATCGAAAATAAGCCGGATTTTAACAAAAAAATCATTTTCAAGGGTTTAGAAGCCTATCTGAATGAGAATTTTCCAGACAGTGAGTTTAGTTTTGAAAAGCTTCAAGAAGTGAATACAGATAAAGGATTAGAAAATTATATCAAGAATAAATCAGATAGCCTACTGGTCATGTTTTCAAAGGACAGAAGTTTTCTCGATTTTATTTTCAAACATAGCCATAGTGCGAGAATGGTTTACCACACACATATTCCACTCTTGGTCATCAAATAGATTATGAAAGCAATAGTTATCACATACCCTGGAGGACCTGAGGTTTTAAAAATTGCAGAAAGGGAGATTCCGGATATTGGACAAGATGAAATTTTAATAAAAGTGAGGGCAGCAGGTATCAACAGACCTGATATAGCGCAGCGAAAAGGGCATTACCCAGCCCCTGAAGGTGTCTCAAAAGATATTCCTGGATTGGAAGTTTCAGGTTGGGTGGCCGGATTTGGAGAAAATGTAAAAACTTGGGAAATTGGGGATAAAATATGTGCTTTGTTGGGCGGAGGTGGTTATGCAGAATATGCGTCTGCCCCACAGGAACAATGTTTGACTATCCCTGAGGGGCTTAGTCTTGAAGAAGCTGCCTCCCTTCCAGAAACCTTTTTTACGGTTTGGAACAATGTTTTTGAAATTGGCAAATTTAAAAAGGATGAAACCGTCCTTGTGCATGGGGGCAGCAGTGGTATCGGAGTTGCTGCCATACAAATGATCACAGCCATGAATGGACAGGTTATTACTACGGCAGGTTCCTCGGAGAAATGTGAAACCTGCCTGGATTTGGGCGCCAGTCTGGCTATCAATTACCAGCAACAAGACTTTGAAGAAGCCATCAAAAAAGCACTTGGAGTAAAAGGAATAGATATAATTCTGGACATGGTCGGCGGCGAGTATACCCTCAAAAACCTTCGGCTTTTGAACAGAAAAGGACGGCTAATCATGATCAATGCCATGAAGAATAAAATTGGGGAAGTGGATTTACTTCGAATAATGACCAAGGAACTGGTACTTACAGGATCTACCCTCAGACCTCAAACGAAGGAATACAAAGGACATATCGCTACCCAATTGATGGCGAAAATTTGGCCTTTATTTCCAGATTTAATTAAGCCTGTTATCCATACAGCTTTCCCACTGGCAGAGGCATCAGAGGCCCACAGGTTATTAGAGAGTTCCAAGCACATAGGCAAGATTTTACTGTTGGTCTAAAATAAAACTGCTTTATATCCTTTAACCAGAAACCATTAGCATGTTATGAAAAATCATCTTCTCAATCTTTTACTGATAGTAACCATTTTCGGTTGTAATGCTAAAAAAGAAACCTACATATTAACTGCTGATCAGATCGTTTTTAAGGAGGTAAATATTGTCGATGTCAGAACGGGATCCATTACTCCTGCACATGTCATTGTTAAGGGAAAAGAAATTGAACATGTCCTTTCATCAGAGGAAGACGTGGATTTTTCTGAGGCTACAGTAATTGAAGGGAAGGGGAATTTCCTGCTTCCCGGATTGGCAGAAATGCACGCCCACATTCCGGATAAACCGTGGGATGATCCCTTAGTGCAAGAAACACTATTTTTATACCTATCTAATGGAATCACTACTATTAGAGGAATGCTGGGTAACGAAGTGCACCTGGTGCTAAGGTCGAAAGCAGAAAACCAGGAAATACTGTCTCCAAGAATCTTCACCTCCAGCCCATCTTTAAATGGAAATACCGTACCTACTCCGGAGGAAGCGAGAGAAAAGGTGAAAAACTACGCCGCTGCAGGGTATGATTTTCTAAAGCTTCACCCTGGCATCAGAAGGCATGTATTTGATACCATTGTGGTGGCCGCAAATGAATATGGGATATCCTTTGCTGGGCATGTCTCCAATTTGGTCAGAATCAGACATGCGTTGACCAATTCCTACCAAACCATAGATCATGTCGATGGGTTTATTGAAGGATTGGTTCCTGAAGAAGCAGGTGTTAATCCCACTGAGAATGGGTTCTTTGGCTATAATTTCACAGCTCTGGCAGACCCGAATAAAATACCTGAATTGGTAGCTTTAAGTAAAGAAAACAAGGTTTGGGTCGTCCCTACTCAGTCGCTTTTTGACCGATGGTTCTCGCCCATTCCCGCCGAGGAATTGGTGGCTCAAGAAGAAATGAAATACATGGCTCTTGAAACCAGGGAGAAGTGGGTGAATAGTAAAAATAGCCTGACCGAATCAGATAACTATGATGAAAAAAAGTGGAAGCAATTCATTCAATTACGTTATCAATTGATCAAAGCCTTGCATGAGGATGGACAGGGTTTACTTCTAGGGTCTGATGCTCCCCAAGTATTTAATGTTCCAGGATTTTCTATCCATCATGAAATGCAAGGAATGCTGGCTGCTGGCTTGAGGCCATTAGAAATATTACAAACAGGAACAATTAACCCAGCATTGTTTTTTGATGGTAACTTCGGTGAAATAGAAGAAGGAATGGAGGCCGATTTGATTTTGCTCAAAGAAAATCCGTTGGATGACTTGCGTCACCTGAAAGCCCCTCTTGGCGTGATGGCCAGGGGCCAGTGGCTCGATGAAAAAACGATTAAGGAAAAACTTCAGGAAATTGCAAAAAAATACGAATAGCCCATTTTTATGTGCGCTATTCGTATTACTCTGTTTTTGTGCTATCAGCCTAAGCCGTCAACAACTCCTCGGTAATAACCTACCGATTCAGCGATTCCAGCCATTGGATCTTTCATGTCCTTTTCATATTCTAGGCCTAAATATCCAGAATAGTTGGTTTTGGCGAGCATTTTAACCACCTCTGGGATATCGATGACTCCCCTACCCAATTCCACAGTTTTTCCTTCGGCCTGAGCTGCAGAAACATTTTTTAAGTGTAAATCAAAAATTCTGTTTTTGTACCTTTTTATGTCTGCTACCGGATCGCGTCCATCACGCATATTGTGTCCTATATCAAAGCACAAACCAATACGGCTATCCAAGTCTCCTATGAGGTTCATTATTACGGTAGCGTTTGGATATAATTTATCTTCTGGACCGTGGTTGTGTATGGCAAACCTGATATCATATTCTTTTACTTTAGACTCAAGGTATTCTAAATCTTCCTTTCTTGGAATACCTACTACCATATCTACACCTACCCTTTTCGCATACTCAAAGGCCTTGTCTATAGCGTCTTGAGTCTTGGAATAGATAGGACCCACTGCATATCCTTTAACATTCGCCTCATCAAGTCGCTTATGAAATGCTGTAATTTCAGCATCTGTACTGTCCATAGGCAAATGAAAATCTTTGATGCATAGGTAATGAACATCAACTTTTTCTATCATTTCCAAAGCTTCTTCAAGCTTGAAATGAACAAAAGTATAGCCCGCAAATGCCAATTTGAGATCCGCTGGTTTGGCAAAAGGTAGGGTTTCAGCCTTCAGGTTGGATCCGGCTAAAACTACCCCTCCTACAGTTCCTAAGATACTTTTTTTGACAAAGTCTCTTCTATTATTTTTTGATTGTGACATGATAAAATGGTTTATTTTATGCTATTGTTAATTGTCAGCGCTACATTTTGATCTCTCAATATAAAGGGAAGTAAGGAATTTTATAGATGGGAATTCTAAAAATTTATGGTTTATTTACATTTTTAGAGAAATTTTGCATTACCAAACCTTTTATCAATGAGACCATATATCTTAGCCGAGACCAACTGGAAAGCACTTAAGGAAGAAAAAATTGAATTGGCTGTATTGCCTTGGGGGGCCACCGAAGCCCATAATTATCACCTGCCCTATGGTACAGATGTCTATGAAGCGGATGCCATTGGAGCTGCTTCTGGTAAAATAGCATGGGAAGCTGGTGCCAAAGTGATGATACTTCCTACCATACCTTTTGGCGTTAACACGGGTCAAGCAGATATCTACCTGGATATGAACCTAAACCCAAGCACCCAATTGGCGATTTTGAAAGACCTTGTATCGGTTTTACATCGACAAGGGATTCCTAAACTGCTAATTCTAAACAGTCATGGTGGCAATGATTTTAAAACCATCCTGAGAGAAATTGGATTGTTATTCCCCGACATGTTCTTCAGCACTTGCAATTGGTTTCAAGCCATGGACAAACCCAAATATTTTGAGCACATGGGCGACCATGCCGATGAAATGGAAACCAGCCTTATCATGCACCTGCACAGCCATTTGGTGATGCCGCTTGAGGAAGCAGGAGATGGGAAAGAAAAAAAATCCAGGGTAAAGGCCATTCGTGAAGGATGGGCATGGGCAGAAAGGAAATGGTCTGTGGTCACAGCAGATACAGGAATAGGAAATCCCAAAGCCTCCACTGCTGAAAAAGGAGCGCGCTTCCTCAATGACGTCAGCCAAAAAATAGCAGACTTGATGATTGATTTAACCAAACTGGATATCAATGACAGGTATGAATAAGCCAGCCAAAAGCCAATGAAAACAACAATGCAACAAATAACTTGTGGCCTGATCCTTCTGTTCCTTGCCACATTTTTTATGCCAGCAGGAATGGCACAGCAAAGAGGTACCGCATACACCAGACAAGATAGTTTGCGGGGAAGTATTACTCCGGAAAGGGCCTGGTGGGATTTGATATACTATCATCTGGATATCGAAGTCAAGCCAAAACAAAAAACCATTGAAGGAAGCAATACGGTTTATTATAAGGTATTGAAGCCAGGGAAAATCATGCAAATAGACTTGCAGGATCCTATGAAAATTTACGGATTTTCTCAAAATGGACAGTCTTTGGATTTTAAAAGAGAAGGAAATGCCTATTTTGTAAAGCTTAATGCCAATCAAAATGTTGGCGATTTTCACTTTTTGGAGATCAGCTATGGTGGTACTCCCAAGGTAAGTCCTAACCCTCCCTGGATTGGCGGTCTAACATGGGAAAAAGACCAAAAAGGAAAACCTTTTATCGCCAATTCCAATCAAGGAGATGGGGCGAGCCTCTGGTGGCCTTGTAAAGACCACATGTACGATGAACCTGACAGTATGTTGATCAGCGTAAAAGTACCTGATCCTCTGATGAATGTATCGAATGGCAGGCTTCGGGAAATAGAAAAACATGCGGGTGGAAAAAGTACTTACCACTGGTTTGTCCACAATCCTATCGCCAATTATGGCGTCAACCTAAGCATTGCAGATTACACCCATTTCTCAGAAATCTATCTGGGAGAAAAGGGCACCTTGAGCATGGATTATTATGTGCTTAAAGAAAATCTGGAAAAAGCCAAAGTACAGTTTAGAGATGCACCCCGTCTGATGCGGGCATTTGAACATTGGTTTGGGCCCTACCCTTTTTATGAAGATGGATTTAAGCTAATAGAAGTGCCTTATCTTGGCATGGAACACCAGTCAGCGGTAACTTATGGCAATGGTTTTTCCAATGGCTATAAGGGTAAGGACTTCAGCGAAACAGGCTGGGGATTGATCTTTGATTACATCATCATACATGAAGCAGGTCATGAGTGGTTTGCCAATAACATCACCTATAAGGACATTGCCGACATGTGGATCCACGAAAGTTTTACCACCTATTCAGAAAGTCTTTTTATTGATTACCACTATGGGGTCAATGCAGGAAATGAATACCTGCAGGGTGCCAGAAGAGTTATCAAAAATGATAGTCCCATTATCGGGGACTATGGGGTTAACCAGAGAGGTTCGGGAGACATGTATTTCAAGGGAGCCAATATTCTCCATACCCTGCGCCAGTGGATCAATGATGATAAACAATGGAGAAGAATCCTACGAAAAATGAATCGGGAATTTTATCACCAAACGGTAACCACTAGTGAAATAGAAAACTTTTTGGCTTCCGAAAGTGGCCTTCAACTCGATGCTTTCTTTGACCAATACCTGCGTACCGCAGACGTTCCCCTTTTTCAATATTATTGGAAGGAAGATAAATTCTTCTATCGCTGGAAAGGTACCGTTGCGGATTTTGCCATGCCGCTTAAAATCAATCAAAATGAAATGACCCACTGGATTGATCCGGAAAATGACTGGAAAAGTACAGAGAAGCTAAAAGCTAAATCAGCAATTGAAGTAGGTCCTAATTTTTATATTTTTACACAACAAATCCAGCCTATTGAATAAATTGGCATTCCCGAAATCCCATAAATTATGATTAAATTTATTGCTGGAATAATAATTAAGGATTATATAAATGGACAATAATACAAAAATAGCCATCATCGGTTGTGGAAATTTGGGGCTATCTATAGCCAATGGCTTATTGAGTGTCGAAGGATTTGATGGGAAAAGGTTAATCGTCACCAAAAGGCATCCAGAAAGTTTATTTTATCTGGAATCACAGGGAGTCACTGTATTGGCAGACAATAAGGAGGCCGTAAAAGATGCCGACTTCGTTATCTTAGGTCTAAAGCCCTACAACATTCAACCTGTACTTAAGGAAATAAAACCTTTTTTAAAGAAAGACAAGCAGGTCGTCGCTTCTCTGGCTGCTGGTGTTACGCTTCAGGCCATCAAAGCGGAACTTGAACCAGGTACTACCGTTTTCAGGGTAATGCCCAATATAGCGGCGGACATCAAAGAATCCATTACCTGTATTTGTGGAGAAGGCTTTAACCAAGAAACAGAAGATGCCGTATTAAACATCTTTAACAGTGTTGGAATTAGTATCACCATAGAAGAACACCTGATGGAAGCTGCCACTGTGCTAGGGGCATGCGGAACCGCTTTTGTCTTGCGCTTTATGCGGGCCATGACGCAGGGTGGTATTCAGATTGGATTTGATGCCAAAACAGCCAATAAGATCGTGACGCAGACGGTAAAAGGCGCTGCTGAATTGATTATACAGAAAGGGATTCACCCTGAGGCAGCCATAGATAAAGTAACGACACCAAAAGGATCTACCATCAAGGGGCTAAATGAAATGGAACACCATGGATTCAGTTCTGCCATGGTACGAGGGGTAGTGGCCTCTTACGAAGACATAAAAAAATAACACCATGAAAAGAGTTATCCCTTGGCTGATGGGTTCAGCCATTTTTATTGTCATATTTTATATGTTAGGACCAAAAGAAAGCATTCAAGACCTTTCAGGAACCTATCCCGAGGTACCTTCAAACCTCAATGAACTGGAAGCCTATATTGAGCAAGGCGAGGACAGCGTGCAAGGTCTAAAACCAAACAATGAGGCAAGGATTGTCTGGGCTGACCCTGCCAAAAAAGTGAAAACACCTTACAGTATTCTCTATGTCCATGGCTTTGGCGCAAGCCAAATGGAGGGCGATCCAGTGCATAGGAAATTAGCCCAACATTTTGGTGCCAACCTCTACCTGGCCAGATTACCTGAACATGGAATTGAACGACCTAACGCCTATGAGTACCTGGATGCAAAAAGCCTTGTGGATGGCGCAAGGAGAGCCTATATGATCAGCAAGCAACTAGGCGACAGTGTGATTGTGATAGGCACATCTATGGGCGGTGCATTGTCTCTGATTTTGGCAGAAGAAAGGCCTGAAATTCATTCGCTGGTATTGTTCTCTCCATGCATCGCCATCTATGGGGATCGCTTAGACCCGTTGTTCCAACCCTGGATGAAACAGCTGATGACGATGACCATGACCAATGAAGATGGTGTGCAGGTGGTAGAAAGAGATGCCGAAGAAGGAAAATATTGGGCCAAAAAGCTTCACATCAACGCCTATACTAGTTTAGCCGTACTTCTAAAAAGTAAAATGAACAAGGAAACCTTTAAAAAGATCCACCAACCGCTTTTTCTTGCCTATTATTACAAAAATGAGGAGGAACAGGACAATGTTGTATCCGTACCTGCCATGTTGGACATGTATGCCAGTGTTAGTACTCCTGAAAAATTGAAAAGAAAGGTTGCCTTCCCTGAGGCTGGTGACCATGTGATTGCTTCCAGTTTAAAAACGGATAGTTGGGAAAAGGTGCTGGAGGAAAGCATAAAGTTTTTAGAGGAAGTTGTTCACCTGACTCCGGCTGATAGTATAGCTTTGGTGGGGAAATAAATTTCAAGAAAGGGAGGGGTGGGCAGAGAAAGCCGGAGGGCACCTTCGACAAGCACAGGGGCCGAGGGGACTGCCGCACCCTTTAGCTCTCCACCATCCGACCAAAAAGGGTTCGCAGTGACGGTTAAGCCGGTTTTTTAGACGATCTTGCCTCGATCCCAGGTTCATAATAAAAAATGTAAATCGGTTAAGAATTAGATGAAATTATGCAAATGGGTTTTCTATTAAGGAATGAAATGGAAAAAGGGATACAATTGCATCGACTGAGATGTTCCTACCTATAGAACTGATAGGGTGTTTTTGGTTACCCGGTATAGTTTTTAATTTTCTGCGTCAAGAATTTCCCAAATTTATTTTTTGAATTCCGGAAGGATGTCTGTTATCACTGCCTACAAAGCCTGGAGATCCACACCGAAGTAGTCATGAATTAATTTATCCCTCATACCGGCAATTTTCTTCCATTCGATTTGAGGATACTTTGCACGGAACTCACGTGAGCGTTTCTTTTTAGCTTCGCCTATAATTTCAAAATTCCGGATTACAGCATCCTGAATAAGCGAATTAGTTAAAAAACTTTCCTCGGTAATGGTTGCAGTATAGTTATCAATTTTGACAATACAATCTTGGATGTGATGGATATATATCAAATTATTCTTCTGCATAAAATATTTTTTTCAAGTCATTTTCAATATAAGGGATCAATCGTGGGGAAATGGCCTTTTTGGTAATAAGGTCAACTTTCAGGTTGAGAATTTCTGATAGTTCAATTTCTGCACCGATGATATCGAGCAGATTTACAGTATCCTGAGATTCGACAAGAATATCCAAATCACTATCCTGTCTGCTCTCATTTCGGGCAAAGGAACCAAAAACACCAATCATTTTAAGGGTGTAGGGTTTTAAAATAGCTATAATAATATTTTTTTGCTCTTCGGTAATCATCAACACAACATACGAAGAATTGTACGCCGTTTTCAAAATATGATTTTTAGCTTTATTTAATTCCTAATATTTTGTTTTCATTAATATGAAATATGAAATAGACAATCTATTATGTAAGGAAATCACTTTGTAAAGTTATATTAGGATTAAGTTATAACCTGTAGACTTATTTTAGGACGGGTTAGTTGGAATCCCTAGTTAGGCGAGACTGCCACACCCTTGCCCACGCCAGCACCCTACAAAAAGGGTTCGCAGTGACGTTATTACTAACAAAACCGTCATTCCGAGACCTAACATTTTCGAAATGCAGAAATCGAAATGACGATGTGTATTTTCAAATTATTGAATATCAATTACTTAAATAAACACGTCATCGGTAGGCTTAACATTTTAAAAACCCAGAAATCCAGATGACAGTATCCAATGCAGCACCCCGGTGGGGTGCAATCTTGGTAGCCCTGGGTAAGCCGACGCAGGAGGGGCGACCCTGGGTGTAAATGAGTTGCCATTTGTAGGGCATTAGCCTCCAGTAAGCTCAATAGTGAAACCGGCTTTTCACTAATGCCAGTGGCCCCTTACTCGTGAGTTTTAACATCTGTCATCGGTAGACTTTGCGGGGGCTTTGAGCGGAGAAAGCCGAAGGAATCCCCAGATAGGTTGTATTAAATGAGGCAAAAGCTATAGTTATTCAGTACAAAAAAATAGAATTTATTGGAATGAAATTTCTACCAAATGATCAATCATCCTCCAACTCCGGTGTAAATATCAGGTACCTAAACATTTCCTCATCATATTCTGGATTAAAAGGGTTGTTCACAGAGAGGTATAAACCCTTTTCACCCACAAAGTGATTATTTAATGAATAAATCTGGAATTTATCAAAAATATGTTCTCCGATAATGTTGAGTTCGCTATCTAAAACCATCACACCCGAATAAGGTCTGGAGAATTCGAGGTCCCTCTGGTTGTATTCTTCCTCCAGTTTTTCTGGATCAAAGGAAGGTAAGAATATTCGGTAAAAAACATCCCTGTATTTATCATAAAGAAAGTTTTCATAACGGTCTGAAGAAAACAAATCAGACAATGCTTTCTCAAGCGGAGGGAATTCGTTGACCAGGTTAAATTTGTTGACATGGAATGATTTAACCTCCTTTCGTTGGATAATTGTACCTGAAGCCATATCAAAAACCTGAATTTCATGGTCATGCCAGGGAGCAATGTATAGCTTTCCATCCTTTTCTGTCCATGAAAAACCGGAAGGTTTCTTGCCCTTATCCCAATAGTCTTCTCTGTAGAAAACATCGTACCACTTCAAATCCCCTGTATTAATATCTAAACTAAAGACCAGTCTTTGCTTTTGAATGCCTTCTTTATTCATCCCAAAATGGTCCATAAAAAGTGGTTGTGCACCGAAAATCTTACTGCCAAATTGATGAAATCTTCTGTCAAAATTTGACCTTAATGAGGTAAGTGGAATTTGATCGTCAACAATATTTACCCTTTTAAGCACCTCTCCTTTAAAGTTGGTCAATACCAGACTTGGAGGCCTGTTTGTTACCCAGAGGGAATCCCGTTTGGTGATTGTTCCCGCATCGAACCCTGAAATACCATTCGCTCCCTCCCTTTGAATAGGTATTTCATGGGCTATCTTGCCAGAAGGAAATTCAAGAAATTGAAATTTATCCTTATAGTCGTTTAAAAGTAATAGATATTCTCCCGAGTCCGAGGCAATCAACTGGGTATATCTGGGATTTACAGGCATTGTTTCTAAAAGCTTAATTTCAAAAAGACTGGTTTTAAAATCAAGTGTCTTCTCTTCTACCGCATCCTTACATCCGGTAGTGATCATTAATAACAATAGGCAAAATATTCTCATTCTTGTAAGCAATTAAGGGTACTCAATAATTTACAAAATTAGAAAATGTCATTTAATTTTCAATTTAACCAAAACCCATTTATCCTCTTTTAATCTTTGTTTATTCATTTGGAAAAACTCATGAATACTACCTTTCATTATTTTAACTTTCTTATCTCCATACAAATCCACATAATCATTCAAAAAATCGGACGAATTATATCTAAATATCAGATGATCATCTTTACCCGTCCAGGGAAACACACAAGGCCTGCCATTATCAAAATGAATATTATTTTTTTCAACTTATTTATAAAATATTTCATTTAAACATAATAATAATAAAACTAAATACAAAGTTAAATAGCCATAAATTACGAATTAGTAACTTATTAGGCACGTTGAAATCCCCCTGTCCTCCGCCGCGGCGGAGGGATTTTCGGCAAAAGGCAAGTTTATGGCTGATGGGGTTGAGAAAGCTAGCAGGCAAAATCCAGTTAAACAAATCTACCTTCTGAACCTAAATCAGGAGGTGGGCCAATCATAATAACCCCTGCAAAAAAAAGAAAAGTTAAATCTAAAGGACTACCTTTGCAATCTGTTATACTTGATCTAAAATATTATCTGTGTCTTTTTCAAAAGACAAACTCGCATTAGTGCGCAATTACCGCATGGAAATCTCCTGATTCCCAATGGACAGATAATCCTACCCCTTTAAATTATTAAATTTTTAATAATATCAATTGATATTGGTGGTGGTACAGGTAAGTATTCAGAATGGCTTGCCCAAAAAGGACATAAAGTCCATATGGTAGAACCAGTTGATAAACATATTAAAATCGCCTTAAACAGGGCCAATAAAGCGAACTATAAATTTCATGTTCACAGAGGTGAGTCTCGAAAATTGGAATTCCCAAATAATTTCGCTGACCTGATAATTCTCCACGGACCACTTTACCATCTTCAAAAAAAAGAAGACAGGGAATTAACGGTCCGTGAAGCAAAACGGGTATTAAAAAATAACGGTGTTATTTTGGGTTTCGCAATCAACTATACAGCTTCAACTTTGGTTGGCCTACTAAATGGTTTAATTCACAAAAAATCTTTTTTCGAAATGTGTAAAGAAGAATTAACATCAGGAATTCACAACCCACCCTGCGATTTTCCATGGCTATTGGCTGAAGCTTATTATCACAACCCCATGCAACCCAAAGATGAATTCTTGAGCCAGGAATTCATCCATCTGAATACTTATGCCGTGGAGGGTATGGCCTGGTTAGACAAAAATTATTTTGCCAACATGGAAAATAGCGAGCGAAGAAAAAGATTGTTAGAACTTATTCGGATTACTGAAAATGACTGTAATCTATTGCCTTTTAGTCCACACATGATGATCGCAATTAAAAAAAAAATCACCTTATGAAAAATAAAGCACATTACTTCAAAGCCTTAATAGAGAACAAAGGTCGGATAAATGAAATTGACCTTGGGGAGAAAATTGGCCTTGACGAGGAAGAAACCAGAAGAATAATAGTAGACCTACTCTCCGAACATAAAATAAAGCATAAAGAAAACGGAGTTTGTAATTATAGTCTGATGAAAGCAGTTAAAAAGAGAAAACCTGAAATTCAAGCAATCGGGTGAAAGAAATTCAATTCCTATCCTTCCTCTCCTTTATCCCATTAAATTAGATTAACTGCCATCATTATTTAAAAGTTAGTATAGGCTTGGAATAGCGGTCTAAACTATTGGAGGAGTCTAATTTTTAACCTATATTCAACCTTCAAGGCACTCGCATGTGTAAAATATTGTCGAATGCCTAAAGCGCCAGAAGTAGGAACGCAAAACTGATTATATACAGTATGATAAATAATTACACATACCTCTTATCATTTCTCCTTCAGGAGAAACAGGAATGAGGCAAATCAAAACAACTATGTGTAATTATTTAATAGAATCAATATAAAACTTCCAACAGTACGGGACAACCAGAACAATAAAAAACATGGGAACTGAGAATGTAGCATTAATGAAAATGGCACGTGAATCCTTAAAGGGTAATTGGGGTCTGGCAATCGGTACTTTTCTTGTGTATTTTATTATTATGGGTTTTTTACAAGGCATGGCGGACTATTATCCGATGATAGCCTTAGGTTCCTTGTTAATTTCTGGCCCTATGGCACTAGGTATTACACTATTTTCTTTAAGCATCGCCAGAGATCAAAATGCCAGGTTGCAGCAAATATTTGATGGCTTCAATAATTTCGGAACAGCTTTAGGCGCCTATTTACTGATCATAATTTTTGTGCTATTATGGATGTTATTGCTAATAATACCGGGAATAATAGCTGCTATATCCTATGCCATGACTTTTTATATTATCGCTGATGACCCAACCATTGGCCCTTTGGAAGCCATTGACAAGAGCAAAAAAATGATGGATGGCTATAAATGGAAATTTTTCCTGATGTATTTGGTGTTTTTTGGATGGGGATTGCTTTGTATTCTTACCCTTGGCATTGGTTTCTTATGGCTTTTACCTTATGTTCAAGTGAGTACGGCTAAGTTTTATGACGACATAAAAGAAAGGCAGTTCACCCCTGAAACCATATAAAGGTCAGCCGATCCGTAACTAAAAGACCAGAGGCCAATAAATAATATCTTGCCATCCACTCTTATATGATTCTCAGAAAACATGGTATCTAAAAGGTTACCCATTATGCTAAAAAAGGATGTACCTGATTTCATGTAGGTTAAAAATTACTATAAACTATCCTTTGCTTTGTATTTTATAACACAGGTTCGAAGACTATTATAGGTGGTGATTTTGTCAGTATTGCTGCAGAAAAAAAGCAACCATACCACCAAAATCATGAGGGAATACATTGTCTTCCACGGGTTCTCACCCGTGGTTATTGTTGTTGAAACCCTTCAGGTTTCTTTGGAACTCGAAGACATTGCCATGCAACATTTGAACACTATCTATTTGTTATAGATTTTGATAACATTGTTACTAAAAATAGACAACAATGTCGCCAAAATCTGGCCTACCTATTATTTCCCCATGGGTTATCGCCCGTGGGAATTGTTGTTGAAATCTTTCAGGTTTCCTTTGAACCCGAACTCGAAGACGTTGCTGTTTTATATGGTTCGGGTTTAAGAAATGCTGACAAAATTTAGCATTGAGTGGCATCATCTTGGGGTATTAATTTTTTTTCCTATATTCCACTTATAGCAAATTAGAAGTAACTCTTTATCTAGGATCATAAGTATATCTAAGTAAAGTAAGTGCTTATCGCAGCAACACCTTGCCTATAAATCGTATTTTCTAGCCACCCTCAAATCATCCAAAAAATGCACATCAAAGCGTTAAACAAACTCTCTGGATCCTTTTCTAATTCCCAAAAGATGCCAGTTCTATTTCTTGGACATGGTAGCCCGATGAATGCAATTGATGAGAATGTATTTGTTAAAGGCTTTAAAAAGATCGGTGAAGAAATTCAAAAACCAAGGGCAATTCTTTGCGTTTCTGCGCATTGGGAAACCAAAGGCACATTTGTGACCGCTATGGAAAAACCCAGAACCATTCATGATTTTGGTGGCTTTCCACAGGAATTGTTTGATGTGCAATACCCAGCACCTGGAAGTCCGAGCTTAGCCAAAGAAGCTAAAGAATTGATCATAAATACGGCTATTGGACTGGATGAAAGCTGGGGGCTAGACCATGGGGCATGGAGTGTAGTCAAACACCTTTACCCCAAGGCAGATGTCCCCATCATTCAAATGAGTTTAGATTATACCAAGCCTGCAAAATACCATTATGAATTGGCGCAGCAATTGTCCCTGCTTCGTCAAAAAGGCATTTTAATCATTGGTAGTGGCAATATGGTGCACAACATGGACAAAGTGGCCTGGGACAAACTACAAGGAGAACCATATGCATTTGATTGGGCCATGGAAGCCAGCGAGAAAATGAAAGCATGCATTTTGAACGAGGATTTTCAAAGTTTAATAGACTTTAGAAGTCAAGGAAGGGTATTTGATTTAGCAATTCCAACACCTGAGCACTATTTGCCCTTGCTCTATGCCTTGGCATTGAAGGATAAAAAGGATGAAACAACCTTATTTAATGACCAGCCCATCGGCGGTTCATTGTCTATGACTTCTGTAAAATTTAATTAAGGGCAGCAGCTCATTCATAAAAAAGGCATGGGTTGTTTTATCCATTGCAGAGAGCACATTAAATTTAGAAGATCATTTCCACTATTGGTTTAAATCCTGCAAAGTGCTTTATTTCAACATATTGGCTTAATTTTTATTTTTGGTACTGAGATCCCTGCTTGGTGATCTGCCTAATTACCATCAGTTAAAGTAACAATAATCTCATTTTTCCGGTTTATTAAATCAAAAGGAGGATTGTAACCAAAAAAATAAAACTGATTCGTGAAGGATATCCCCTCCTTGGTCAAAGCGGAAGTTAATTTTTCTTTATACGTTTTGATCTTTTCGGAGTTGGCCCAACCTCCAAAACTAATGGCCGCAACTGTTTTTGCTGGTTCTTCTGTAAATTGAATATCACCACTATTTGGTTCGGGCAAGTCTTCCTTTTTCCATTCCTTTGGTACCATAAACATCATGGTCATCGAATCCTCCAATGACATACTTACAGGACTTGTCATGGAGATTTTGTCTTTTTGCTTGTTCCCTCCAAATATATACCCTGCCAAAATAGAAAATCCTTTTCCCGAAGCATCTTCATACTTGTCCGTTTTCAATTTTACTGAAGTAAACAGACGGGCCTCATATTTTCTAATTTCGAACGCCTCATAGGCTTTAATCACCTGATAAGGATAGCTCTCGATTTTTTTACGGCTTGTCATGGAATATATTTGAGAAAGCAAAAATCCAAGGGTAAGAACGAGGCATACAATCAGTATTATTTTCATATTTATCAAAATAAATGGTTCATAAAAGCTCAAACAACTTCCTTCAATTAGTACCTAAATTTATTTAGTAGGCTCATAGCCTATTACTTGCCTACGAAAGAACAAGCAATTCTGTTCATTTTTGTTCAAAATAGTTTGTATTCGGTTGGCCTATGTCTAGTTTTAATTAATCAGTTATTTAAAAGGAGATTAATACCCATTAAAACTTAAATTTGTATGCTTAAGAAGCTATTTGTCTTTATTATACCCATTATCCTGTTCACAGGTTTGTCCAACCCAAAACATCTAAATGATGAGATTCTTTGGGACAAATGGGGCATACCGCACATTTATGCAAGTTCCAATGACAACCTTTATTTTATGATGGGTTGGGCTCAGATGCACAACCATGGCAACTTGATTCTAAAACTATACGGAGAGGGAAGGGCAAAATCAGGAGAATACTGGGGAGCAAATATTGAGAGAGACAGACAATTACACCAGCTAGGTATTTTGGATGCCTCCCTTAGCGCCTATGCCCTTTTACCTGAAGAGGAAAAGAAGGTTTTGATTGCCTTTGCCAAAGGCATAAATGCCTATGTTGAAAAACATCCCTCTGAATTTGAAGACAAATACAAGATTGTTCTCCCTGTAAAACCTGAGGATGTGATGCACCATACTTTCAGGGTCTTTTATTTAGAATTCCTTATCAATCGTAACCTAAGCACCGCCAATAACTGGTCGCCAGGTTCTAATGGCTGGGCTATAAGTGGGAGTAAAACTGCCTCTGGAAACAGCATGTTATTGGCAAACCCTCACCTAAACTGGTATGATTTCTGGTTATTTTTTGAAGCCCATTTCATTACAGCCAACAATAACTTATATGGCACTACCCTGATGGGACTACCGTCCATAGGTATAGGTTTTAATGAGAATTTAGGCTGGACACATACTGTAAATACCCTTGATAATGTGGATTTGTATGAACTTACTGTAAAAAATGGTCAGTACAAGCTGGACAATGAATATCATGACTTTGACATTGACAGCATCAGTATTACCCAAAAAACTAAAACAGGAAGAGAGCATATTATAGTGGTTAGAAAGCAATCTAAATTTGGAATGGTCGTGAAGGAAGAAGGAAACAAGACCATCGTTATCAAGTGGCCAAATAGTGATGGAAAGCTTAATATCATTGGTCAATGGATCGCTATGGGTGAAGCCAAGTCGCTGGATCAGTTCCAAGATGCATTAAAAATGAACGGATTACCGTTGTTTAATGTGATCTATAGTGATAAAGAAAACAATATAATGTTTCATTTTGGAGGACATGTACCAAAAAAGAACGGTGACTGGAAAAAGTGGCAAGGAATAGTCCTCAGTTCTTCAAGCAAAGATCTGTGGCAGGGATATTATTCAGCTAAAGAAATCCCCGCTTATATCAACCCTGAGAGTGGCTGGATTCAAAATGCCAATGATCCACCCTATACCAGTACCATCCCCCATGCCATTGATCCTAATGACTACCCATCGCATATAGCTCCTAATGCTATGTCATTTCGGCCACAACGCTCAGCCCTTCTTATAAAAGATGCAGAAAACCTGAGTTTAGCGGATTTTATTCAATTAAAACATGATACAAAATCTGAGTTGTTCCTTAGAATAAAGGAAGACTTAAAAACCCTCGATTCCAGTGTTGAAGATAGCCTGACACGGAGAGCTTTAAAAATTTTACTCAAATGGGATGGTTCATTTGACGCATCAAGCAATGGGCCGATTTTGTTTAGCATGTTTGCCGAAGAGATGGGAGGGAATGGTATTTTCAAGACGGATTGGAGTTTCAGTGATCCATTAAATACGCCAAAGGGCTTAAAGAATGAAGTGGATATTCTTGCTTCCTTGAAAAAAGCAGCGGAAAAGCACCTGGCAAAATATGGTTCATTAAGTATTGCCTATGGAAAAGTGTATCAATTAAAAGTTGGAAACTATACCTATGATGGCCACGGCGGAGCGGGAGCTATGGGTATTTTTAGAACAATGAACTATGCACTGGAAAATGATGGGAAATATTATGTCAAACATGGAGAGACCTACGTTTGCGTCATGGAGTTTGGTGATAAGGTAACAGCGGAAGCACTCCTTTCTTATGGTAATGCCACCCAGGCACACAGTCCGCATGTAGGAGATCAATTGAAACTATTTACTCAAAAAAAACTCAGGAAAGTGTGGATTAAAAGGGAAGACCAGTTAAAGAACCTAGAAAAGACTGAACAATTAAATGGTATGCGATAGTAGGATTTTGTCAGCATTGTTGCCTACACAGGCAACAATACCGCCAAAACCCTACTAAACTTATATATTTACTACAGGCTTTCACCCTTGGCTTGTTTATATTATTTCATATCGGAAATTATTTTTGCTTTTTATTTAACCGATTTATTTTAATCTGAAGAAGTAAGCCCATTGCTACTATGGCCACTAAAATTATAGCTACCAAAATCCTTATTTCAGGACCAATCGAAGATATGTCTCCTCCATAAAAAGCCACTTTTCTAAATCCGCTCAAAAATTGCGTTACCGGAATAAATTGAGCCACGTTTGTTATCACCTCTGGAATTGCTGATGTAGGCCATGTAAAGCCACTTAGAATGAAGGCTGGGGTAGAAATCACCATTAACAACTCTGTGGCTTTCAGCTGACTGGGGATGGCAATAGAAAATAACATACCAATAAACATTGAAGCAAAAGTTAACAAAGTAGTCAATATCAACATCGGAAGATTTAAAATATCCACACCGACATTAAAAAAAGAAAATAATAAGCTTATAATCAACCACATAAAAGGAAGCATTAACAAAAACGGTGTTGCTTTTAATAGGATGTGATAAATTGAAGAGTTGCTTTCTTGTACAAGTTTGGCAAAATAACCATCTTCAAAATCTCTGGAGAAAACCAATGCCATTGCTAAAAAGATGATCTGTTGCATGATAGCAGAAAGCAATCCTGGCAACATAAAAGTCACATAGTTTCCTGTAGAATTGTAAAGCTTATTGAAGTTTATTTTAAAACTTACATAAGAACCTTTGGCTTGATCAGGATGGAGACCTTGCTTTTTAAGCCCTTCTATTTCAATTCCAGCATTTATTGTCATCAAAACAGTATTGATTTGATTACTCGCTGTATTGGCATTTAGTATATTCGCCATGTTCAAATCGATATGAATTTCCGGATGTTTTTTTTGCAAAAGGTCTTTTTCAAAATCTTCAAGGAAAGTAATTACAGCAACGTATTGCTTGGAAGGCATTTCATTTTTGATATCCCCCGCAGTTGATCGAACGTCCGTAACTAGTAATCCTTCATTGTCTTCAAAAGCATCAATTATTTTATCTGATGTCGGGCTTTGGTCTTGATCAATGATTACAATTGGCAAATCTTTGACTTTTGCTTGTTGGTACACATAGCCAAATAGGATTCCATACCCTATGGGTGCTCCAAAAAAGATCGCGATTAAAACGCTATTTGAAAAAATACGCTTGAATTCTACCTGAAGTAAACCTATGAATTTTTTCATCATTTTATTTATTTAATAAGGAGGGTAGCATTGATATAAAACTTGTGTCCCTGAACATCTGAAGTAGGTACGACTTTTAATTCATAAATTGACTCGGACAATTCGTACAAGGGTGCGGTGCTAGTAATGTCTGCATACTTAGCAAGTTGTTTGATGGCTACAATCTTAGCGTCGATTTCTTCATGATTATACGGATTGACAAGGGTTAACTCTTCTCCGACTTCAAAATCATAAATTCTTGACTCAGGAATTGTAAATCTAAAATAGACACTGTTGGTTTTGTAACCATTAAACAGGGTAAAACCCGGATTAAGCAACTCACCCTCATACAAGCTGATCGTTTCTACTGACATATCAGCAGGGGCAATAACAAACTGCTCTTGGGAAGCGGAAACAACTTCCTCTCTGGCCCCCATTGCCCGATCCAATTGCCCTTGAGCTTGTTCAATTTGCTCTTCCCTTGCCCCTTTTTTCACTTCATCTCGCTTGGCCTCCAAGCCTGCTACCTGGGCTTTCGCCATGTTTAGTTTCATTTTCACTTCATCAAACTGTTGTTGGGTAACCAAAGAATCCTTGTACATGGCCTCCAACCTCTTGTAAGACTCCTGGGCAAACACCAATTGGGCTTTTCCAGAATTTAGCTGGCCATTGATCTGATTAAATTGTTCAGCTGTAGCCCCATTAAAGGCCATATTTAATTGGCCTTTGGCAGCTGTAATGGCCCCATCAGCTTGCATCATCTTGGCATGCACTTCAGGAATATTCAATATGGCCAGCGTATCCCCTTTCTTTACAGTTTGTCCTTCTTCTACGAAGATTTTATCAATTCTTCCCGCTAGTTTACTGCTTACAGAAATGGTTTCAAATTTAACTTTCCCTCTATTGGGAGTTATCTGCTCCTTCTGGCAAGAACTTAAAGCGAGTAGCGCAAAACAGCCTAAAATTGTATTTTTATAGGTAATCATTTTATGTTTTTTTGATGGGTTGGTAATTAAGTATTCCTTTGGCATGGAGCAGGTCTGCTACTGCTCTTCGTTCTTTAAAGTAGGACTCTTGTAATTTGAAATTGGCCTTTTCTACATCGTTTAGAACATCCAACACGTCATTGATCGAAGCCAGATTGTTTTTATATTGTGTATTGACCATCTCGTAATTTTCGTTGGCCAAGTCAATTTCTTTTTGAACGATTTTAGTGTTCAATAAAGAGGATTCATAGCTTATCTCCGCTTTGGAAATCCCCAAGGCAACCATTTCATGCGCATCTTCTATTTGTTCTCGATACTTGGCGCTTTCTAACTGGATTTTCTTCCTTTTTAATCTGGACTGATTACCATGAAAAACATTCCATTTAACACCTACACCTACATAATTTAAAGACGCTTCCTTGTGCTTGCTCGCTTGTAAAGCGTTGCTTGCTTCCAGTCCGCTAAACAATACCCAATCAACATCAATCGATGATCTAAGAATGTTTTGGTTTTGCAAGACCGGAACCTCTCGTAAGGGAATGGTATTGGGAAAAGTTGAGTTAAAAGGTAACCCGACTGCATCTTTGATAACAAGCTTTTGGGTTTCTGTTAATAAGGTTCTCGTGTTTTCATCAAAAGTAATGTCATCGTTCAAATGCGTATAGCTTCCATTTAAAGTGATTTTGGGCAAGAATACTGCTTTCGCCAATTGCTGGTCAACTTTGGCCTGTTCCGCATCCATGCGTTTACTATTAAGGCTATGGCTTTTATTAAGCCCTTTATTGATCAAGCCTTTTAGTATTGGATCTAGCTGCTGTGCCTTAGTTACCGAAGGCATAACCGTTGCAAGCACAATCATTAGTATCGCTAATGCTGCTTTGTATCGTTTCATTGTAAATAGTTTTATATTTACAATGCAAAGATCCTGATGCAGGAGCGATTTTCTTTTGACCTATATCAAAAAGTGAAAGGAACTTATATAGGGCAAATATTCTAAAGTCATTGGGATTTTGTCATTATTGTTGCAAAACAACGCAACAATACCGCCAAAATCGTATCATTTATTATGCTTTCCACGGGCTATCACCCGTGGCTACAGAGATGGCGCCCTTACAGGGCTTTCGAACTTGGTACCATTTACGAATGGCCTATTTTAAACCCGAAATCAATACTTAAGCCATTTATTAAACTAAATAATTAATTCAAAGAATGATTCCATCTTGACCTATTGAACCCGAAATATGCAATCGACAATCTATTACGTGCTGATCCGCCGCGGCGGACAAAATTACACTTTGTTGCTGTTTTCAAACTCACCATAATGGTGCTATTCCTCAATCTTCAAACAGCCTTATTTTCATTTGATTTTTGGATAGGTATCGAATAATTCATCCAATTTTTCTTTTGTGATACTGTATATCACAGCATCTTCTAAAACCTCAATACAATACAAACTAGGGCATTGCTGAAAAAAGCTATCTGCACTGGCCATAAACTTCCCACTACCAAAAAACCATTGGGTAATTTCCTTTCCCGCTTGATTAAGATAATAACTTCTGCCCAAACCACTTTCTATAAAGTATAGGGTTTTAGAAACTTCACCTTGGCGGACAAGCATTTGATTCTTCGAAACAGATGCTTTTTTAAAATGCTTGAGGATCTCATTTAACTCATCATTTGTAAAAGGTACTAGTGCTTTTAAAAAGTCGGAAATATTCATAAACATCTTGAGTATAGGGAAATAGTTACGCAAAAAAGGTGGAATTCATAATAAAAGTGAAACTACAAAAAATTCCAAGTATTTGAGGACGGAAGCTCACTCTAATACTAAAGTAGAAAAAATATCCAGTGATGGTGTTTTATGAAATCTCACTCCTTTTTGAAAAATTCTAAGCGCTATTTCAGGTTTAGTCAATTAATTGTTGCGAAATTGCAAGTGTTAAGGGTTTAACCCGAAATATGCAATTGAACCTCTATTACGTGATGAAATCACTTTCTGAGAAAGCTCAGGACTAACCCTATTGCAGAATCCGGGTATATTCTATTTCCATACAAACCCATTTATGAAATAAACCATGGAACAAAAACCTCAATTGCGTACGGTGAATGTGACCAGATACATGCAACCCTTAAGGGAAGGTGGATCACTTCCCGCCCTTGCTGCTGCAGACGATGGCTTTAAATATGTTTTAAAGTTTCGGGGTGCTGGACAAAGGGAAAAAGCGCTTATTGCAGAATTACTTGGGGGAGAAATTGCCCGATTACTTGGCCTTAAAGTGCCGGAACTTGTCTTTGCCAATCTTGATCCTGTCTTTGGAAGATCTGAAGGAGACGAAGAAATCCAGGATTTATTGAAAGGAAGTCAAGGTTTAAATCTGGCCTTGCATTTCCTATCTGGGTCCATAAACTTCGACCCCTTGGTAGCAAAGGTCGATCCGCTTATGGCATCTAAAATTGTTTGGCTAGACATGTTTATCACCAATGTGGACAGAACCTTCAGAAACACAAATATGCTGATGTGGAACAGAGAGCTTTGGCTGATTGATCATGGTGCTGCATTTCTATTTCAGCATGGCTGGACAAGGTGGAAAGAAAATGCTACCAAATCATTCCCTATTATTGCTAACCATGTGCTCCTACAGCAAGCCGAAAACTTAATAGAGGTGAATAATGAATTTACATCTATTTTAAATGAGGGTAAAATCGACGCAATCGTATCGCTGATTCCCGATGAATGGTTATTGGCTGGAAGAGATGGAGAAAATGCTGAAGAACTACGAACAGTATATGCCGATTTTCTAAAGCTAAGATTGTCTTATGCTGATCAATTCACTAAAGAAGCTGAGGATGCCAGAGAATCACTTATATGAATATGCCGTCTTACGTGTGGTGCCAAGGGTAGAACGCGAAGAATTTTTAAATGTCGGCGTCATTTTGTGTGATGCCAAAAGTGGCTTCTTGGGGGTGAAAATTTACCTTTCTAGGGAAAAAATCTTGGCTTTAGATCCCGATGCAGATATTGATATGATCCAACTGAACCTGAATTCTTTTGAAAAAATTTGTAATGGAAAATCCGATGGAGGACAAATTGCAACAATGGACCTTGCTTCACGCTTCAGGTGGCTTACGGCGGTGAGAAGTTCTATTATCCAAACTTCCAGGCCTCACCCTGGATTAACCAAAGACCTAACGAAAACCTTACAAAAGCTTTTCGAAGAATCTGTGTTGTAGAAAAAATTAGCTGGCAAAACCAATGTTGGCGTAGCGATATTAGGGAATTGCTAATGCGTAAAAAAAGGAAACCCACCCGATCTTTTCTATCGGGTGGGTTTGTATTTAAAATCCGTTCAATCCACCAGTTATAAGACTTATTACTAGCAGCACGATAAAGATATAAAATATAACTTTTGCAATTGAAGCCAATCCAGAAGCAAGTCCTCCAAAGCCTAAAACAGCAGCTATTAAAGCTATAACTAGAAATGTAATTACCCAGGTTAACATAGTATTTGTGGTTTTTGGTTAAAAATTATTTATTGATCAATTAGCAAAAACCAAACCAAACTTCTGTTTTATATTTCACATCCCATTTTTCTCTTACATATTAGTCTACAATACTTATTTTTTATATGTTTATTCAATTATCAAAACACCTATTTCAGCAAAACTTGCAGGTTGATCATCTGTGGTGCTTTTTGCTTTCAATTGGATAAATCTTGCCGACCTTGGGTCAAATTCAACCCTTTGTTCAATTGGGCTATTGGCAATATTGCCAAACTCTCCCTCTGCAGCTTTTTGCCAGCTTTTCCCATCCTGACTGGTATAAAAAGTAAATTCCTTGATTAAGCCAGACAAATACCTGTTTTGCATTGGAAAATAGGTGAACCCTGAGACTTTAAAGGTTTCGCCAAGATCAATAGTTGCAATGTTTTGATTGCTAATATAATTCGTGGATGGATCCTCATCTATAAGGTTGTCGGCATCTTTATCTGGATCAATAACTTTCCAATTTCTCTTAGCCAATTGGAGATCAACTTCAATCATATCACTGAATTTACCGGAAATTGGGTCTTTGGTCACTGCCATTAACTTAGTAGGGTGCATTACCTCAAATCCTTGGGTATACACTTCGCCTGACTGTGCTGGATCTTTGCCATCCAATGTATAAAACACCTGCAATCCCTCTTCACCAACATTCAATTTTACTGTTCCATTTTTATCCCTAGCCACTTCTGGTGGCAATAATAAATTAGGGGCATCATAAAAGGCCAGATGACTTATTACCGGACTGTCTTTGGCATCATGAATGGTGAATTTTACAGCTGTTGTCTTGGTGTCTGGAAGTCTGAGAATTCTTTTATAGCCAATGGTCGTCTCCTTGGCTATACTCTCCCATTCTTCATTTTCATTTTGTATTTCTAGTTCAAAAGACCTTACCCTCTGTCCCAGAGAAATATCCTCCTGAACCAAAAACCGATTGAAGGTCTGAACATTATCAAAGTTAATGGTAACAGTAGCAGATACCTCCCCCGAAGCAGGGCTCCAGGAAGATTCCATTGCTGGACTTAGTAGATTTTCTACAGTATACTCACCGTTTTCAGATGAAGCGGAAAGGTTACTGCTTTTCAAGGGTATTTTCTGGCTAAAATCCTCCTTCACCTTATCAACCAATTTCATCAGCTGTGTTACATCATTTTCATGAATTTGCCCTGTTTTGTCAACAGGGAAATTTAGTAATAAAGAGCTATTTCTTCCGATACTGTTATAGTATATATCCAATAACTGTGGAAGTGATTTCACTTTATGGTCTTCATATGGGTGGTAATACCAACCCGGTCGAATAGATACGTCTGCTTCTGCCGGCACCCAATGGCTGCCATTTTCTTGCCCAGGAGAATATTTTTTTGAATATTCCGGCATCCCTCCATGAATCGAATCCCTCAAAAGATTGGACCATGTAGACTCATAAGCGAACCCATGCTCGTTACCTACCCATCTTACATCAGGACCAGCATCTCCAAAAATCACAGCATTAGGCTGAAGCTCACGAATAATAGCAAAAGTTGTAGGCCAGTCATAGTAACTTTTCTTATCCACCCTACGTTCTTCATTGGCTCCTCCATAATATCCAGAACCACCATTGGCTCCATCAAACCAAACCTCAAAAATCTCCCCATAATTGGTAAGGAGCTCCCTTAGTTGCGTTCT